>UPTG01001389.1_pt1 | contig 17884 bp, 24 predicted proteins | sample 2160121 | NCBI WGS metagenome assembly UPTG01 (sample SAMN06266255, study PRJEB28933) | marine metagenome | isolation source: Columbia River Estuary | place: USA:Columbia River Estuary, USA | collected 2014-07-27
ACAAAAATAACACTTTAAAAATAAAGTATTATGCTAAGCATAGTTTCTCAAAGAAGTTCGAACTTAGGACCGAGAGGTCCACCAAAAATAAACCATTCAAGAGGTTTATTTATTGAAAATTATCTGCTTATCAACTGTACCATCATCATAGATATAAAACAAGAGGGTATTTCGAACTTTTTCAGTTTCCCTCCCCAAAATATCTACAACTTTTATTAACTTGTTTTTTATAGGATGCTCCTGTATTGAAGTTGAAGTACTTAAAGACATCTGATTAAAGAAGTCCCATATTTCTTGTTCAATTACTATATCGCCATCATCTCCCCAATTATGGCCACTTTTATGAGTATACAGCCAGACTTCATTATTTGTAATTGGATCACTAAATTTATAACTTATAGTAATCTTATTATTGTTATTAAGGTTAGGAAATGTGTCAACAATAAGATTTGTTAGAGAATTTTGATCTACCCAAAAGTCAATTATTGTATCTATAGAAAGATAAGGTCCCCAGAATTGATCAAAAGGATCTCCTTGAATTAATGTAATATTATCATTTCTTCCATGAGTTTCAAATATTGGCACAGGAATACCTGGACTACAAATATTGTTAGTTAAGCCATTTGGAAATATTGTTCCTGCTACTGGCGCAAAGGCTCTAAAGATATTTGGCCCTTCACAAGCTAATAAATAACACATTTCTGCTCCATTTGACATGCCTGTAAAAAAGGTGTTTGTTGTGCTTAATTGATGTGTCGATTGCAAATAGGATGCTAAAGAAACTATGAAATCAACATCATCAACAGTAACGCCAGCATGGAAATCATATCCTACATTCCAAAAATTATCTCCCCAAGAATCTATTGTGCCTTGAGGATAACAAACTGCAAAACCATTTTGATCTGCAATTGTATTCATTCCACAATAATTCATAATACCTTGAGCTGAACCTGTAAAACCGTGAGCAACAAAAACTAGTGGGGCATCAACTTGCAGATTTGCTGGCGCATAATAGATATACTCTCTATTTAATCCATTATGCATGAAGTTAAATGTTTGTTGCCCAAACCCAAACATAGGCAAGCAAAGTAATATAAGAAGTAGTTTTTTCATTAGACAAACTTACTGAATAATTTTTTAAAAAAGTTCGAAATATGGACCGAGAGGTCCACCAAAAAGAAACCCACTCAATTGAGTGGGTTTTTATTTATTTAATAATAATTTTCTTCTCAACTGTTCCATCATCATACATATAGAATAACAAGGTATTTGATGGATTATTAGTTCTTCCTAATACATCTACATATTTAATTAACTTTTTATTACTATTAGGTTTGTTAATTCCTGATGAGATATCATCACATAAGACCTCAACTTCAATATCGTAAAAGAAGTAATAATAACTCAATGGGTCAGTATTCGCACTAGAACTTGTAATGTTTATAGCAGAGGCTATATCATAAGGATAGTTTGCATTTGAATTGTTTCTATACAATCCAGATGTCTGTAATGCACCTTGTGAAATACCTAATTGCATATCATTAGCAATAGGAACATTAAGGTTTAAATCAATTGTTTGTTGTCCTGAGGATATAGTTAAAGTAGTATCATCAATCACTATTCCTCCACTATTTCTTAACTCAAACGTAATCGTATTATTAGCTTCTGAATAAATCATAGCTGATTTAATAATACATTCTTTTGATGCACTAAAATTTAAATGTTGGTCACCATTAAAATAACCACCACTTGCAAAAGAATTATCTAAAGCTCCGCCAAAAGCAACTGTAGTGTTAGCATTAGGATCAAAATTAGATGCAGATGAAATAGTGCAACCAAGTATAGGGGCAATACAAGAGCCATCATCATAACACGACAAGTTATCATAGTTTAATGCTAAAGGATCTGTACATCCAGATACATAACAACAACTTCCATCATCATAAGTGGCAAGAGATGAAAAATTAAAAGCAACATTATCAGTGCAACCACAATCTTCACTTAATTTATAGCTATATACAGATGTAGGATATATACCAATATTAGTATTCCAATCTTGCCCAAGTAAGAAGTAAACATTACATCCTATAACAAAATTTCCTGGAGCCCATATAGCCCCTCCAGGATGTGATTGAAGCTGATTCCATGAATCATTTAATGGATTATATTCCCAAAACTCACCACTAGATAATGGTCCATGATCATCCCCATCTCCACTTAGAATATATCCCTTTCCATTGTATGAAAATTGAGTGCCTGCAACTCTTGCTTCTGAAGGAAAATTTGCCATTTGCGTCCAGCTATCATTTGTTGGGTCATATTTATAGAAATCATTGTAAATATATGAGCCAGTGGAATTACTTCCAGGACCCGGATTACTACCATGACCGAAACCAACATAAGCATAATCACCAATACCAAAGTAGAATGGATGATGTCTCTCATTAGCTATAAGATCACTCTTTTGTATCCAAATATCTGTTAAGACATCATACTCCCACCAATCACCTAAATTCCCATTCCCATTACCACCACAACCCATGTATATTTTATTATTTACAACAATCATAGCTGGGTGCTGTCTACCATCTCCAGGGAAATTTGATTTTTGATTCCAGACATCATTAGCCATATCATATTCCCACCAATCTACTGGGTATTGACCATTAGAAGTAGATCCAAAACCTATATATGCTTTATTCCCTACAGCAACACCATAGCTATAACCCCTTCCAGAAAAAGGAATATCTTGTAACTGCACCCACAAGTCATTAGCTTTATCATACTTATATACATCATCTAAATAACTTCCTGAAATAACAAACCCATATTCATCATTTCCAAAAGTAATTGGATGATGTCGTCCATCACCTGAAAAATTAGATAACTGATTCCATGTCTGACAAAACCCAAATAAAGGGAATATAATTAAAATAATTTTTAGTAATTTTTTCATGTTGCAAATATATTATTTAACACTTTAATAAATCTATTTTTTTACTTATTATACGTACAGAATTTATTTAATAATATATTCCCCATCAGGATATATTTTCAACCATTTATCTAGTTGGCTTCTATTTCTTAATGTTACAATTAAATTTTTAGCAGTAAACACTATCTTTGGTGTGCGTTTTTTAATATCTTCTAATATCTGTTTTGTTTTATTAAGTGACTTTCTTCTTTTGCTCATTTTTTATAGTATTTATTTAACTTTTCTCTAGCCTTTATAATTTTAGGCGATATTATTACTTTACAATATTGCTGATCTTTATTTAATTTATAATATCCCTGGTGATAGTCTTCAGCTTTATAAAATTCCCTAAATAGTTCAGTCTTTGTCACAATTGTATTATCAAAAATAACATTGTCTAAATACATAATATATTCTTTTATAATATCTTTCTCTACCTGATTATTGAAAAGAATAATCGATCTGTAATGCTCACCTTTATCATTTCCCTGTCTATTTAATGTTGTTGGGTCATGTGTTAAGAAGAAAATCTCTAATAGCTGCTCTAAACTAATTTTTTTTGAATCATAAGTTACTTTGCAAACTTCAGCATGTTTAGTTTTACCACTGCTCACCTCTCGATATGAAGGATTTTTAATTTCTCCACCAGCATAACCACTAACTACTTCTATAACTCCTGTTACATCTTCAAATACAGCTTCAACACACCAAAAACAGCCACCACCAAAATAAATAGTATTGATATTTTGGGGTTTATCAGTAATTATTGTCATAATGTTAAGGATAAATAATATTGATAGTAATTTCATTTCTTCTATTTAAAATTTTATAAGGTGAATTGTAAACTAATAATTCAAACTTATTATCATGCTTTATATTCTCTCTCTCTAATATATTTTTTAATTCTTGTATTTTATTTTCTTCAATATTTTTATTTGAGTATCCTGAATATTGAATAGCAGCTTTAGTACATGAAGCAATAGTCATAAAATTAATTTTAGGATTATTTGCTTTAGGTAGGTTGTCTAGCGTATAATTACTGGGCATCCTAAAGATCATCTCTCTGTTACCATACAACTTCATAGTTACAGGAGAAGTCATGTCAATACTTGCATTTTCAGTATTATCCCCAAAAATATATCCCGCTAGATTTCTAAAGTAATTGTTTCTTTCTGTTTTATTCTTTGAATAGTAACTTGCATTAACCGACTCTTTATACAGTCTAATTTCAATATTATCTATTCTTTTAAGTATAATATATTGTTCAGTTAGATTATCTTCTGTTTTGTTTTTAAAAGAGTAAATAAGAGTCAATAAGGCTAACATTATCATAATAAATAAGATTTTTTTCATAATTGAGGAATATTAAATAAGTCATTAATTTTTTTTTGTCGAAACATGAAAATATTGAATAGTTTTTTTCTAATAAACATTTTATGCATTAATCCTCCTAAAATGTAAAATGGCAATTTATATTTTACTTTATCAATAATGTCCGTAGTACCATCACCATTACTTTTAAAATGATGTTCATGATGCCACATATTATAGGGTCCAAAAATTTGATTATCAACAAAATAGGACCCTTCTTTTACTTGAGATATTTCTGTAACCCAATTAAAATTGATCATTTTAAATGGCTTGATCTTGTAAGAAATTATCTTTCCCTCATAGAAATCATCAGACTTACCTGAAATAATTTTAAACTCAACATCTTCAGGGGTTAGCTTGTTAAGGTTACGGGGTTTTCTAAAAAAATCCCATATTAAATCTATTTCTTTAGCTACTGTTTGTTTAGCATATAAGCTGTATAACCCTCCTTCATGTTTAATAATTTGCACACTCATTGTTTATTTTTCTTTAGTTAAATTAAGAAGCATTCCGTTAAATATATATGAATGGAATGGGAGTACACAGAACCAATAGAGTCTACCTAATAATCCAATAGGTCTAAATGTTGCTGTTTGAATCAATTTATTTTTATTAACTTTAAACTCTAACCAAGCTTCACCAGGAAGTTTCATTTCGGCAAATAGTAATAATCGCCCCTCTTTCTTATTAGCGTATAGTACTCGCCAAAAGTCCACTGCATCTCCAGCAGACAACTCAATCTCATTCGATCTACCTCTTCTTAATCCTACTCCACCAAAAATCTTATCAATGAAACCCCTTAGTCTCCATAACCAATCACCATAATACCAACCTTTTTTTCCGCCTATTTGCCAGATTCTATCTAGACAATTTTCTAAATTTTCATAACTTCTTTCTCTTACATCCTTAAAACAACCAAATGTTGGGATATTGATAAAGTTGGAGATATTCATATTCATATTTCCACTTATAAAAGAATCTTTCCAACTAGAAATAATTTGATTGTTTTCAATTTTACTAAAGGCTTTCTGCAAGGAAGATTCGAGCTGTTCAGTTTTAATATTAAGTATTCTTTCTAATTTATCATTTCTACAAATAACCTCAACCTTCATGCTATTTACTAGAGCTATTGATAATTTATAATTTATAGAAGTAACAAAATATAGCCAATATGAAGATAAGCGTGGAGTCATTACAGGAACTATAAATATCCTGCGTTTTAAATTTCTAATATTTGCAAATTTTAACAGAATCTGTTTATATGATAAAATATCAGGACCTCCTATGTCAAAGTTTTTTTCATAAGTTTCAGAATTAAATAATGATTTATGTAGAAAGTCAATTACATCAGTTATACCAATAGGTTGTGATTTTGTGCTTAGCCATTTAGGTGTTATCATTATTGGCAACTTCTCTACAAGATCTCTAATAATCTCAAATGAAGAGCTTCCTTCTCCTATAATAATTCCGGCTCTTAATGTAGTGAAATTATATTTTCCCTGACCCAACTCTATCTCGACATTTTTTCTTGAATTAAGATGCTTAGATAATTTCACTTCATTAAGTATCCCACTAAGATAAATCAAATGTTTAAGTTTTGTTTTATTTATTGCATTACGGAAATTTATTGCAGATAATTTTTCTAACTTATCATAATCACTCGAATTAGACATGGAGTGTACTAAATAATAAGCCCCATCAATATCTTTTGGAATATTTTTTAAAGAATCTTTATCTAAAAGATCAACTTGAATTACTTCAATCTTTGATTTAAGCGATTCAGGAGGATTAAATCTATTAATATCCCTAACACAACAAATAACAGTATAACCTTTTTTAACTAATACTGGTAATAGTCTTTTTCCTATATATCCTGTAGCTCCTGTTAAAAGAATTCTCATTTTTTATTTTCTATCATTTCTATTTCAGATAAGACTCTACTTGCTTCAGCAGTTTTAGCATCACTTTTAGCTCTATTGTATTTTGATAGATTATACGCTTCTTCTGTAAGTCTATTATACTTATCCTCTAACTTCTGCATCTTAGTTTTTTTCTTAAAAAAATTAAACATATTTATAGTTATTCGTTAATAGATTTATTACGTAAAATATAGTTAGAATCAATCTCTCTATATAAAGTAATTAAATGTTGTTCGTTTAGATTAGAAGTGTCTATAATATTAATTCTAGTCATCTGTTAAGCTTATTTAAAAAAAGGTTGTTAACTCTTGCATAAGGATATTCCGCAATTTTATCTAAACTATAATATGTATTTAATCCACCTACTCCAATACTATTTGATAAATCAAGTTGAATATTCCCATTCTTATAAATTGCACTATCAGGCACATAAAGCCTTTCAACACGACCAATAATTAAACGGCATCCATTAGATTTTATTGATTGAATATCCTCTAACTCTAAACCAACTTTAGCATAACTTTCTTTAACATAAGGGGCTTGGAAGTTATTTAAATATTCTGCTGTCAATCGACATTTTTGAAATTCTGATTCATTTTTATCAAATTTAACAGAAGTGTAATGAGATCTCTCTACCATATCTGAATTAATATGATTAATTGTAAATTTATTTGTTTCAATAATATTCTCGTAAGTATCTCTTCTGTTTTTTTTAGTAGGCCTTAGTATAAATCCCATTAATGGAGGATTACTTCCTATATGAACAATAGAACTAAAAATTGCAAGATTTTCTATGGAATCATTAGAAATAGTGCCTATTAGATTTGCTGGACTAATGCCAGTGATAGAATTCATTAAGTTAATTCTATTAAATTTTTCTAATTGCTGAATACTATCTTTATTTAAATACATATAAAAACCCTTTTAGATTAATCTTGAATCATAAGCCCAGTGCAGTAAAGCTTGCCTTTGTTTAATCCTACAGTTAAGATCCCCTATTTTACAATTCTTTTTCAAAGATCCAACATGCCTTTTCATAGCTTTCCATCTTTTAATTTGACGTAAATCTTCTTTTTCTAATCTTCTGCCCATAAAATACCTACAGTACCACTGAAACCAACCTCTAGGGTCTTGATCAAATATCCACCCCTTATCAAACCAGTACTTTAGAGGAAGTGAAGCATCTATTTTAAAAAAATTAAGTTCAATATTCTTTTTACCTTTAGAGATTTTAGCCTCTTGAAACCATGCAGTAGGAAATTCCAAAAAACAATCTGTCATATACTTTCCTCCAAAAACCCCTAAGTTTAACATTTCAATTGGTGTAAGATCTGGAACAAATTCACTGTCAAAATTTTCACCTACTGGCTGTGACAATAAATATTTATAATTAGTTTGCATCAAGTCATTAACAATTACTTCTTTCATATTTATCTAATTTTAAAAGAAATTATTAAAAGTAATATCTTTTTTGTTTAAACATCTTATACTAATTTAGGAGGCTAGTAATTTTTGAACTCATAGGGCTAGTTGAAGAATTAAAATAATCAATCAGCTTCCCTTCTTTATTTAAAAGATATTTCTGAAAATTCCACTTTACAGTTGAGTTAATCTTACCATTTAGTTTTTTATCTGTTAGCCAAGCGTAAATTGGATGTAGATCAGAACCTTTAGCAGTAATTTTCTCAGTTATGATAAAACTCACTCCAAAATTCTCAGTACAAAAATTTTTTATTTGTTCAGCATCACCGGGCTCTTGCCCACCAAATTGATTACAAGGAAGCCCAATTACAACTAAATCATTCTTGTAAGCTTGATACAACTCTTCTAATTGGGCATATTGTTTTGTAAACCCGCACTTTGAAGCAACATTTACAAAAAGGATATACTTTCCCTTAAAATCATTAAAATCTATACTAACACCATCAATAGTATTAATCTTACTATCATATACAGATTGAGCGGAAGCGAACAATACGTTTGAAAGTAAAATTAGGTAAGTGATTGTATTTTTCATTTTTTATTTAGTTTTTTATAAGATGAAAATAAATGAGTTTAAGTTATATAACTCAAATATTTTCATCATAATGAATTATAATTAACGTGAAAATCGTTTAACAACTTCACCATTTCTATAGATATCAAAAATTATCTGATTTTTAACTAATCTATCTATTTTTTCTCCAAGAATGTTAAGTGAATATAAATATTCTTTATCTATACTATTTAGTTCAGAAACACTTGTAGTTGTAGGCAACAATACAGCATCAATCACATGTACTACTCCATTGTCAGCAACAATATCTGCAACTGTTACTTGTGCATTGTCAACAAAAACTCCATTAGCATTAATGGTTACTGTTACGTCTGTTCCAAGTAATGTTGTAACTATTTGATTATTTGATAACATCCCTGACATTACGCTAGCCCCAACAACATGGTGCTTTAATATGTCTGTTAACTGTGGAATGTCATTTAATAATGCAGTAACTGTACCTGCTGGCAATAAATTAAAGGCTGCATCTGTTGGTGCAAATAATGTAAGCGTACCTGGGTCAGACAAAACAACATCTAATGCACACGCATCTATTGCAACCTTTAAAGTAGTGTGATCAGTAGAATTAGATACAATATCATAAATTGAATTGGTTGGTGGTAAATTAGCAATAATTGTGCCCACCATTCCCATTCCTGCATGAGGATCACATTGATAATCATAGCTACCTGCTGTAGTACATACCCATTCATAAACAGACCAAGAATTATTTGCAGAGCCACTGAAAATTGTTCCATCAGGATTACTTGAAAAAGTTGAAAGGTCTCCATTTACATTATGAAAACCACCATCATTTGACCATACTACAGTATCACCTATATTTATTGTTAATGAGCTTGGCGTAAAAGAATTATTTACAGAGTTTATAATCACAGAGTGACTAGTTTGAGAAGTTGCAGTATAAGAAAATACCATAAGGACTGCAGCCATTATGTAAGATGTTAATGTTCTCAGATTTCGATTTTTAATAGTTGTTTTCATAATTTTTTTTAGTTTTATTAATTAATTTTAATGATTCGTTTTTAGTGTTATTTAACTTAAATGCTAATATGATGTAGTGATAAACATTTAAGTTTGTATAACTATTTAATTTAATTTCTATGCAAATAAACAACAATATTTACAACCACGAAACTTTTTGTATAGTTTTTTTATAAAATGTTTATACATTATATAATTCTTAGTATATTTGCATTATGAAAAAGAAAGCAGATAATATAGTATATAATTATTCTAGCAAAGAATATGATGCGTTCAGCAAAGAGTATCCTACTAGTTTTACTTCCAAAACATTTAGACCTGAGAAAATAAAAGATTTAGAATCAGATGCTCAACACCATTTTACAACAAGATTTTTTGAGATTAAGGAGAAGTATGAATCTTTATTAAAAGAAATAGAATGGTCAAATCTGATATTCAAATCAAAGTATAATTTTAATCCTATTGTTGGAGAAACATACTACCTATTCAAAGGTAATAAGAATAATTTTCTAAGTATAATCAAACCCCATGAGTGGGAAATAGAATGTATGGGTTCATTTAAACTAACCTCAAATAACACTTGGACTAAAACAGAATAGAAATATCATTACATGTGTAATTCAAAATAACTATGTAATTTCAACAAGAAAAATCTTACCTATTTAGGTGTATCTTAACCAAATTACATAACTTTAAAACTAAACAAACAAAAAATGCCAGAAGGACCAGAAGTAAAAATAGCTTCAGATTATTTTAACGAATTCTTTTTGTCAAGTAAAAAAGTAAATTTTGAAATTATTTCTGAATATTATGATCAAAAATATTATGATGTCTTCAGTACTATTAATGATAACTTAGATACTTTTCAGCCAACATTTACTATTGGGAAGAATATATTTCTAAAGCTAAAGAACAATCAAATATTTAATTTTCACTTAGGCATGACGGGTGGGTGGTCAAATGAATTAATCAAACATTGTCATTTTCGTGTTTCTGATGGTAAGAATGAATTATTCTTTAAAGATGTAAGGAAATTTGGAAAGATGAAGATACTAACTAAATCTGAATTTAATATTAAATTCAACCCTTCTTTTGATCTCTTGCATAAATTATATCATTTTAAAAGCCATTTAAATTATTTAGAAAAAAATATTAATGTTAAAAAATCTATATGCTCTATTATAATGGATCAAAAATACTTTCCTGGAGTTGGGAACTATATTAAATCTGAGAGCCTCTATCTATCTAAAATACATCCAGAAGAAAAATGGGGAAATCTTAATAAAAAAATGAGAACTAACTTAATAAAAAATATCCAGAAAGTAATGTCTAATAGCTACATCTCAGGAGGAGCAGAACTTAAAGATTTTAAAAATCCGTTTGATTCATCTAAATTTAAATTAAAAATTTATGGAAAGAAATACACTGAAAATAAAAATCTAGTAATATCTAAAAACACCTCTGACTCGCGCAAAACTTGGTTTTGCTCTAAAGAACAAAAATTACTCTAAATATATTAAGCATATTGAAGTATGCTAAATATGCTCAAAACAAAAGTTAAATCTTGGCTCCAATAAGAGCCATCAAATAAATACGCACTAAAATAAATAGCTTTATTTCTTTGAGATAAATTTAATACTTATTGAATTAACGCAATGTCTCAGGTTTTTCTCTGTCAACCTCTCCCCTTTAAAAACATGACCAAGATGACCCTTGCAATTTGCGCAGCATATTTCTACTCTTTGCATCCCAAAACTATCATCTTTAATTCTAATTAATGAATTCTTAATCTCGTCATCAAATGATGGCCATCCACAATTTGATTTAAATTTTGAGTCTGATTCAAAGAGAGGATTATTACAGGCCTTGCAAACATATAATCCTGATTCAAATAAATCTACATAATTACCAGAAAAAGCTCTTTCTGTTCCCCTATCAACTATTATCTCTCGTTCTTTCTTTGTCAAAGCATCAAAGTAATCTCTATTTTTTACAGTATTATCTTGTGCAAATAAACATACAGAAAATAAAAGAAACAACAAAATTAGTTTATTCATTTTATAAGATTACTTTGACTAATTATTTAGTATATCCTGTTTTGTGGTATTATTCTGCTTTCTTCTACAATAAAACTCAAAAAGAATATAATTACTATACATTAACACAAAATTATATAAGAAATCCTCAAGTGGAATAGTCAAAAATCTAACCCCAATAAATTCATCATTATTATACCATACTGGCGGAGTATTTGGATCAAGTAATCCTGTTAGAATCCCATTTACAATCACCATAGGAATCAAAGAAATTATTATGTAAGTACTAAAAAAATATCCATTCCACTTGGATTTACTAAAAGAGATATTTAACATAAATATAGATGAAAGCAAACACACAGAAAGAGTATAAGCTTTGTCATAAGACAAAATGCCTATAACTAATAGAATTATAGAAAATATCCTTAATAAAACCTTATTATATCGCAAATTAAATTTTTTAAACTTCTTAAAAACAAAATATGTAAATAGAGAGCAAAATGGAATAATAAAAAAAAATAAAATTTCTTCTAATGGTAAATCAAATACTAGAATACCTGAATGATATTCTGAATTAAACCCCCAAACGCCTAAATATGTAAAATAAATATCCCATATAATAAATGGTATAGCAGAAACTAATAAAGCAATAAAAATAGAGGGGAAATAACGATTGAATCTAATTTTAGAATTAAATGAGTATATAAATGGAATTACAAAAGAAAACAATAAGAGCTTTAAGTATAAACTCATTTCTTAAAATATTTTCTTGATACAATTAACATCCCAAATGAACTAGCACCATATTTACCTAAAGTTTTATGGTGAATTTTGTGAGCCATTCGAATTGCTCTAATGTAAGGGTGATTTGATCTCCTAAAGAACCGTAATCGTTGATGAATAATTATCTCATGAACAATAAAATATCCTAATCCATATAGTGCAATACCTAGACCAAAGAATATACAAAGGTTATTATATTCATAGCCAATATAGATCAGAATCATTGATGGTATTGCAAAAATTAAAAAGAAAAAATCATTTTTCTGGAATACTTTATTTTTATCTACCACATGATGATCTTTATGCAGTCTCCACAACAATCCGTGCATCAGGTATTTATGAGTAGCCCAGGCAACAACCTCCATTATAAAGAATGTTATAAGTACAATAAATATGTTAAATATTAAACTCATGATAAACTAATTAATTTTTTATTTTTTTGTGCATATGCTTTTTGAAATACTCGTTCGTAACAAATTCTAAACCAAGGAGAAAAACTTTCTGGACAATCATTTAATAATTTTATCAAACTCGTTTCATCTACATAGTTCCAACTACATACCTCCTTGAAATTCGGCTTTGGCTTCTTGTCCGAAAATCCAATAAAAACATGGTCTAACTCATGCTCAATAAGATTATTTTGGAACTCTGCTTTATAAATAAAACTAAAAATAGGAAATATTTTTGTTTTTATACCCATTTCTTCAAATAATCTTCTATTTGCACATGATAGAGTAGATTCGTTATTTCTTGGATGACTACAAGCTGTATTGCTCCAAATTCCAGGTGTATGATATTTCTCTAATGCTCTTCTCTGAATTAAAAGTTCATTATTAGAATTGAATATGAAAACAGATACTGCCCTATGTAATGCACCCTTCTCATGGGCTTCTAACTTATCCATCAGACCAATTGGCTTATCTTTTTTATTTACTAGTATTACTTGCTCTTGCATTATTTATTGATTAATTATAGTATAAATGAAATTCTGTAAATCTTTAGGCTCTGATTGTATATTAGACATTATCAATTTATAGTCACCATCAATATGTGCATCATACAGCAAGAACTTAGGGCAATTAAGTTGCACTAAATATCGCAAAAAACGAATCTCTGTATGTTTTGGGTTCAATAGTATCAAACTGTCTAATTTCTGAGTTGAATTTTTAAATATTTTATATTTACTAAAAGGATTAAGAATAAAATTACACTGCATGAGATTTGATATAATATTATAACTATATTTAACGGGTTCTAGTTTGGGATTACAATATTTACTTAGATTATTAAGTCTAATACAGCTTTCAAGATTATTTTGAGAAAGCATATACTCTTCTCTTAATTTGATAAGATCACTACATTTAGCGTTAATTGAAAAAGCAGGAATTAAACAAAAAAAAATAAAAAACAATCTCATATTAAATTTAATTGATTCTTTAATGATGCTTTAAACATTAATGCCAGCTTTTCTAAATTCGGAATTCTAATTCTATCTTCTAGTATTCTAGAGGGTGAAAGATGCTTAATCTTTTTAAACAGATGATAGTAGTATAAATACGACAAATATACTCCTCCCCTTGAGGAGCTAGGTAACATTTTTATGCCCACTAACGCATCTTTAAAATCTTTCTCTATATCTTTCTCTATCTTTATTTTATCTGATTGTGAAAAGCTATCCAGCTGAACCCCAGGAAAATAACTTCTTCCTAATAAGGAATAATCAATATTAGCATCTCTTAAGAAATTAATTTTTTGAAATGCAGATCCTAAACTCATAGCTGTAGGCTTTAATTTATTATATAATTGCTCACTCCCATTAACAAATACCTTTAAGCACATTAGTCCAACAACCTCAGCAGAACCATGAATGTAATCATTATAATTCTCTTTGTTATAACTCCTCTCACTTAAATCCATTTCCATACTATCAAGAAAATTATTTATTAACGATAAATCAATACTATAAGTATTTACAGTTTCTTGGAAACTGTTAAGAATTGGGTTTAAACTAATTTTATTATCAATTGCAAAGAATGCATCATCCTTAAATTTATTAAATAGTATAATCTTATCATAATCATGAAATGAATCTACTATCTCATCAGCAAATCTTACAAACCCATAAATATTATATATAGGTTTCCTTATGGATTTATGCAAAGCTAAAATCCCAAATGAAAAACTAGTACTATAAGTTTGAGTTGTGATTTTACTGGCTTTATAAGAAACCTCATCAAATAATTTTTTCATGACTTATGTTTTAAAATATAATCTGCAACTATTTGCCCTGAAATGAGAGATGGAGGGACCCCAGGCCCCGGAACAGTTAATTGACCAGTATAAAATAGATTTGAAATCTTTTTATTTATAATTTTTGGTTTTAGATTAGCTGTTTGTAACAACGTATTGGCAAGTCCATATGCATTTCCTTTAAATGCATTATAATCACTTTTAAAATCATTAATACAATAACTTTTCTTAACAAGGATTTTATCTAATATCTTTTGTCCACAATATTTCTCCAATCTATTTATCATTTTATAAAAATATTCTTCTCTTAGTTCATTATTATCGACAATACCAGATGTCAAAGGCATTAATAAAAATAAATTCTCCTTGTCTTTAGGAGCTACCGTTTGGTCAGTTTTAGACGGACAACACACATAAAATAATGGATCTTGTGGCCACTGCTTGTTTTTATAGATATCATCAGTATGTTGCTCAATATCACTGTCAAAAAATAAATTATGATGCTCTAAATTAGCTAGCTTCTTATCAATACCCAAATAATAAATTAAACATGAAGGAGACATAGAACGGTTGTCCCAATATTTTTTTGAGTAGCTACTATATTCTTTAGGTAATATATTCTGATCAAAATGGTGGTAATCAGCACCACAAATAACATAATCTGATTTAAATGCAGTTGATTTTGTAGTAATCTCATTGATTTTATGATTAACAAAATTACAAGCTGTAATTTCATGATTAGTATAAAATTTCACGCCTAATTCTTTACATAATTCAACCATTCCATCAATAACCTTTCCGAATCCACCCATTGGATAATAAGTACCTTGTTTTAATCCTGAAAATGCCATCAAGCTATATAGTGCAGGAGTATTCTTTGGAGAAGATCCTAGAAAAAGAACTGGAAACTCTAAAATATTTCTTAAAAAAGGATCTTTAAAATATCTAGCTACCAGCTTCCTGTATGAAGAAAAAACACTCATCTTTCCAAGATTCTTCAAAATATCTTTTTGAAATAACTCAAAGAAACTAACTCCAGGCTGATACATTAAAGATTTAATTGCTAGATTATATTTAATCTCAGCATCATCTATAAATTTCTTTAATTTATCTCCAGCCCCTTTTTCATAACTTTCAAATAAATGTAAAACCTCAGAGAAATTACTGTTAATTTTTATAGTATGATTGGTGTCAAATATCATCTGAAAACCAGGATCTAACTTTATTAAATCATAATAGTCAGATGGGTTTTTATCAAATCTTTTGAAGAAATTCTCAAATATATCCGGCATCCAATACCAGCTTGGACCCATATCAAAGACAAAACCATCTTTAGTGAACTGCCTAGCTCTTCCTCCTAAAGTACTGTTCTTTTCAAAGACTTTTACATTTCCGCCTTCATTAGCTAATGTAGCAGCCGCACTTAATGAAGCAAACCCTGAACCTATAATACTGTAATTATTTAACATCTGGCAAATGTATAGCTTTTTTTATAATTAATTATACAATTGTATAATATTTTATTAATTACGTTATACATTCATAAGAATTTATAACTTTGCGAAAATAATAAATACAAACAAATGAATAAATATAGTATTGATGATTTTTCAAAAATAACTGGGTTAAACAAAATATTGATTCGTACATGGGAGAATAGGTACAACTTTGTAAAGCCATACAGAACCTCAACCAACATAAGGTATTATGATGACAAAATGATTGTAAAGGCTCTAAGGTATAGTACACTTGTAAATGCTGGTTTTAAAATATCGGTGTTAAATAAGCTATCTGCAGAACAAATAGACGATCTTATTTACAATCAATTAAAGAATACTGACCAAACTAATAAGCATTCACTCTATATATCTCAAATTCTTGAATCTTCAATATCATTCAATCAACTACTATTTCATAATACCTATGAAAAATGCATAAAAGATATTGGAATAATTGAATCTTATAAGCATGTCTTATTAGAAGCTCTAAACAGAATTGGGATACTGTGGATTAATGATGGAATTAACCCAACTCAAGAACATTTTCTATCAGAATTGATAAGGACTAAGATTTATAAAGAAATAGAAAAAATAGGATTTAAAAAATTGCCTAAAGAAAACTGGGTGCTATTTCTTCCAAAAAATGAATTACATGACGTAGCACTCTTATTTGCTTATTTAATATTAAAAATGAACGGTCATAATGTTGTATACCTTGGCCAAAATTTACCGCATCCCTTATTACTATCTTTAAAAGACAAAAATAAAATAGATAATATATTATTTGCTGCTGTTTCAAATACTTCAAAATTAGACTTAATAGAGGTAACTAACTTCCTTGAAACTCATTTTTCTGAATCAAAAATATACACTATTATTAATAAAAAGGAACTTCCTGAAGATCAGTTTAAAGAATTAAATTGCGTAACAAGCATTGATGAGTTTATTAATTTAATCTCTAACTAATTTAGCATTTCACTTTCATGAAAGAGCGTATTATTATTACTGGATATAGCGGTTCCCTGGCAAAAACAACAAGAGAATTATTGAAAGATAATTATGAAATTATTGGATTAACCAGTAATAAAAAAAGAGTTAATAATAAAAACATCTATTATTGGAACACATCAACGAATGAGATTGATGAAAAAGCATTAGAAAATTGCAAACATATTATTCACTTAGCTGGATACCCTATACTAAAACGCTGGACAAAGAAAAATAAAAGATTAATGCATCAAAGTAGAATTGGTGCAGCAAACTTATTATTTAATAAATGTAAACAATTAAATATTTCACCCAAAACTTTTATATCTGCCTCTGCAATAGGAATATATGGTTTAAATGCAAGGGGTATAAAATCTGAAAAGGATAAAATTGGGACTGACTGGATAGCCAGAATGGCTTCAGATTGGGAAGAATCTGCACAGCAGTTTAAACAAATTGGAAGCCGTGTTGTTCAAATGAGAATATCGTTATTAATGAATAAAGAAACAGCTTTTTTGAAATATAACCTTCTCAGCATGAAGTTAGGTATTGGAGTTGTAATTGGTTCAAAAGAAAAGAAAATAAGTTGGATACATGTTGATGACGCAGCTAACTTCATTAAAGAAGCAATAACTAATGAGACTTATAAAAGTGCGTATAATTTAGCGACAACAAAACCAATTTCTCAAGAAATGTTTATTAAAAAGATAAAAGAAAAATTATTCCCATATGCTTTAATCATTAGAATACCTTCTTTTCTAATAAGATTATTTCTAGGAAAAAGAAGTCAAATCATCAATACAGATGTATCTATAAATGTAGATAAATTAAAAAAAGAAGGATTCATTTGGGAATATTATAATTTCAATGAAGTACTAGAAAAAGTTCGAACTTAGGACCGTGAGGCCCACCAAAAAACCCTCATAAATTTATGAGGGTTTTTTTATACTTTCGGGGTAGCAGTACTATATCCTACTAGATATGACAACTCAAAAGGTACCCGAATAGGTCCCTCGCTATTTTATACA
>UPTG01001390.1_pt1 | contig 17880 bp, 19 predicted proteins | sample 2160121 | NCBI WGS metagenome assembly UPTG01 (sample SAMN06266255, study PRJEB28933) | marine metagenome | isolation source: Columbia River Estuary | place: USA:Columbia River Estuary, USA | collected 2014-07-27
TATTTTACGTAATTACCGACTCCTCACCATCCACGGGCGACTCGATAAAATCATTCCCAAAAAACAAACCCGCGAACTCCACCAAATCCTAGGTAATCCCGAACGGTGGACCTATCCGCTCGGGCATCACCTCATCGCGGTGCAATTAGTCTTCGATGCCAAACGCATCGACCACTGGCTCATGGAGCCAGTCGATTGATTCATTCGTGATAAGCCGACCAAAATGCCTCCGTCTGACTCCCCGAAGGCGCGATCTCCAGAACCAAGGTCTGATTCGCCAACTCAATCTCATCAAGTTGATCAAAGTCCTCCCGCCGGGTCACTTTGGCGTATGCCATGCCCCACATTCCAGCCCAAGATTTCAAATCAACCTCCTGTGGCTGCACCACCGCCTTACGCTGTTCACCGGACAAGCTCTCAAGTCTTGGTAAACGATCAAAGATCCGCCCTCCGCCATTATTGATCACCACGAGAACCCGCCCTTCCTGCGCGACTTGCCCGAGCAATGACGGAGCTGCCAAATCATAGAGTGTCGTCAAATCCCCAAATACCCCCCACGAATCCGGAGTCTCAGCAGTGGCTCCAAGCCAACTCGAAAGTTGACCATCGATCCCGTTGGCACCCCGGTTTGCAAAAACCCGCGCGTAAGGAGTTTCCCTCTGACCAAACTCATTCCATTCACGAATTGGCAAACTGTTACCAATAAACAAGCTCTCTCCAGTCGTCGCAAAAACCGAAAGCAGGTTCACCAATCCCGGCTCGCTGTCTGGAAACGACTCCAACCTCTCATCGATCTTCGAAAATATTGGCCGCCCGCTTGGGAAATCATCACGCACATCTCCGATGAAATCCACTTCACCCAACCCACGAATTACTCTGCCAACATTCCCTTGAATCACTTGCGATTCTCTCGCTAGCCCCGGAAAACCGTTCCGGCAAATCGAAAGGACTTCGGTCGAAGAATCTAATTCAAGATCCCGCCACAATCTTCCTACCGGAACTTCGCCTAATCGTAAAATTCTTCCCGGCAAATTCCCTGCAAAACTTTTTTCGGGAACTAAAAAATCCTGAAGTAATTCACGAATTCCGCTATTCACGTCAGCCACCACCGGAATTCCTAGATCCCTTAAAAAGTAAAAAACATCTTCTCGGTCCTCTGGCTCCAACCCGCCCACCATTGCGATAATCCCTTTAAAGACTCCATCACCGAGAAAATCGCGGAGACTTTTTACCTCAAAAGAAATTTTCTCGGGAAGAAATCCCTTCACCTCAGCATCCCACCCAGAACAATCGATCACCTCTTCCTCGAGAGAAACATTCAAATGAAGAGGCTTGCGACCATTCCATTGATCAAGATTACTTGCTGCATAGTTTCCAAAAATCCCCTCTTGCTCAATCACTTGTGGAGCCCCGCTTCCCAGGAATCTTTCCGGTCGGTCCGCCGACAACACCACTAATGGCAGACCGCTATAATAGGCCTCAACTACCGCAGGCAAACACTCAGCTACCGCGGTTCCGCTGGTGGTCACCACCGCACAAGGCCGCCCGGTATCCTTGGCCCGTCCCAACGCAAAAAAGGCCGCTCCTCGTTCCTCAAAATGCCGCCAGACCTGTAACCCCTCCGCAGCCTCAAGCAAGGCAACAAACCCAGCGTTCCGAGCCCCTCCACAAACCACAAAATCACCACAACCCGCCTCTAGGAGTCGGTCAACGACCATTTGCTCCATATTCACCACTTAAAACTTCTCTACCAGCAAGGAAGCATTATGCCCACCAAAGCCAAAGGAGTTGCTTAAAGCAGCTCTGATTTCAACCTCACGCGCGGTGTTGGCACAGTAGTCGAGATCACACTCGGGATCCTGATCTTCAAGGTTGATTGTAGGAGGAATTACACCATCACGAATGGCATTGATACAGGCAAGAATTTCAACACCCCCCGCAGCACCTAGGAGGTGCCCGGTCATCGACTTGGTCGAACTGACAACAAGGCCTTCCTTAGACCACTTCCCGAATGACTTCTTAATCGCCTTAGTCTCGCAGATATCACCCTGCGGAGTCGAGGTGCCGTGCGCATTCACATATTGCACATCTTCAGGGTTTAAGCCGGCATGTTTAAGGGCCATATCCATGCAACGAGCCGCCCCCAAACCTTCAGGGTGAGGAGAGGTCAAATGATAGGCATCGGCGCTGAGGCCATACCCGGTGAGTTCGGCAAGGATAGTTGCTCCACGCTTTTTCGCGTGCTCCAGTTCTTCGACCACCACAACTCCTGCACCTTCCCCCATGACAAAACCATCACGACCAGTATCGAAAGGACGGGAAGCGGCAGACGGGTCATCATTGCGGGTGCTGAGAGCCTTCATATTCCCAAACCCAGCAAGGCCCATAGGTAGAATCGCTGCTTCTGAACCTCCGGCAATGAAAGCCTCGGCATCTCCAAACTTGATCATACGCCATGCTTCACCAATGCTATGGTTGGCAGTCGCACAGGCGGTGACAATAGCCATGTTCGGGCCACCAAACCCGTGCTCCATCGAGAAAACTCCACTCGCAATATTGGAAATCATCATCGGAATGGTAAAAGGCGAAACCCGGCTTGGACTGCGGTTGAGAAGAAGGGTATGGTTTTTCTCAAGAGTGCCTAGACCACCGATCCCACTTCCAAGCATCACACCCACGCGGTCACGATCGATTTCACTCTTAGCAAGCCCTGATTCGGTCAGCGCCATTTGGGCTGCCGCAATAGAAAGGTGCGCATAACGATCCATACGGCGGGCATCCTTGGGGTTCGAAAAATATTGGGTGTGATCAAAGTCACGAACCTCGCCACCAATTTTTACTGGATACTCGCTTGTGTCCATGGACTCGATCAAGTTAATCCCACTCCGTCCGGCTTTCATGCTTTCCCAAGTTGAGTTGGCATCATTTCCCAAGGGGCTCACGGCCCCGATCCCTGTCACTACGACGCGTCGGTTTTCCATTGCTACTAGAAGTTTGGTGTGTGATTAGCTTGTGTTCCCTTGAAAAGCAAGGACTGTACGATTTCGGATTTACCCCAGCTTCCGATGTCCACCCCGTATATTTTGGGCCGAACACTCGGGACAAGTGGAAAGTTTAACCCGGTTTTTCTCGGGATAACGCTTACCACATAAGTGACATTCTCTTGTAGATAATCGTAATCTGCGTTCATTCCGCCAGTCCGCAAAAAAGGAAAAAGCCCAGTCCACTAAAACCCAAACGAACGCCAAAAGGACGATCACCACAAGAAGGTCGGTAAACGAAGAAATCATTATTCGGAAGGTCGATTCACAACTTCTGCTTCAAGCCTCCAAGTTCGTAACGATCCTTTTTTAGTGACGGGTTCTATCATTGCGCTTCGCAGCCTCTCCAAAACCGGTTGAGTCCGGACGTCATTCGCTTTTTCCCACCAACTCTCAACTGCGACGACGCTCCCCCGCCAGTCTGCGGTTAAAACAATCGACCAAATTTCGCCCTCGCTCATCAACTTAGGATCCTCTGGCCAATCGAAAGGAAAATCGAAGGGCTTCAACCCAACGGGACCTTCGATAACCTTGACCTCGATCCACCAATTTTCTTTTTCGGTCGCATACCTCACTGAGGCTACAGCATCTGGCCTAGGAAGAGCATCCGGTCCCATCCCAGGAAGGTTTGCCAAAGTCACCTCGGGCTGAGGAAGCGAAATCTGACGCAAAGTTGGTTCATAGCCACGAGGAAAAGTAGCAGCCATCGCCTTCTCGACAACATGGTCAATAACACTGGAATCTTTGACATTCCACCTTTGCTGGAAAAGCGTTTTTCGATCAATCAACTCGGCCAACCAACGATTTTGCTCCGCATCCAAATCTACCACCGCGACATCAATTTCATTTTGCTCAAGCTCCACTGACCCAGCGTCATCTAATTGAAGGAAGCCATAGACCCCACCCCAAAATGCCACTGAAACCACGCAAGCGATGAGCAAGCGATACGAGGAACCGTGTCCCCGACGCCAGTCAAAAACCATCCCGGCGGCCCGGTCACGTAAAACTTTCCGATAACGCCAAAACATTACTCAAGGAGCCTTCTCTACCCCATCCTTCCGGCGATAGCCTTCAAAGATTCGTATTCCGTTTAGCTTAGCAATCGTGTTAATCAAAATTTGACGTTCCGCCATCGTCGCTTCGGAATCCACTTTAATCGCCACCGCCTTAGTTCCCCGCTTCTCGGCAGACTCCAAAACAAGCCCCCCGAGGGAAGCCTGTGGCACTTTAACCCCTTCCACATAATAAACCGGACCCGACGCTGTGCCCTTTAGCATGACTACCACCGGATTTTCATCACCCAGACGGACACCACGAAACTCGGACGGCGGTAGTTTGATTTCAACGTAGCTCTCCTTCGCTACTACCCCGGTGAACATCACCAGTGCGAGGAGCAAAGCGATAAAATCAAAACCCGGAATTACGAAAATCCATCCGGGACGCTCAGGCAATGACATCTTGAGCTGCATGATTCAGGAATCTTTCTTCTTGGTAACCTTTGGCCCCATGGATGGCTTCTTGGACTTAGGGTCTAAGCTTTTAGCCTGCTGCTCCAAACTATCGCGAAACGAAACGATACGATCATGTTCACGGCTGTCGCACACAATATTCACGGTCTCAATTCCAGCTCTTTCAAGACGGTGCAGCATTCTTTGAGCCTTGCCATAAAGATAGAGGTAGACGAGATAGGAGGGAATCGCGAGTGCCAGCCCGACCGCTGTGGAGACCAAGCTCTGAAACATGCCACCCGCTAAAGCCGCCTGAGCCACCGCCGAATCAGCTGCACCCACCTTCATAAAAACTTCAATCAAGCCGAGAACCGTTCCAAACATTCCCAGCATTGGAGCTAGCATCGCCACCCCGAGCAAAACCCTCATATAGCGCTCAATCCGTGGCACTTCCAACTGCCCAGCTTCTTGTGCGATCTCACGCAGGTTTGTCCGGTCCAAATGATGGCGCATTAAAATCGAGTGAATCACGCGCGCCTCCGGACCCCGCGCCCGTGATGCCTCGTGTAAAGCTTCGGCATAGGCTTTTTTACGGACATGATTGGTGATTCCCAATAGCAAATCGGCCACCTTGGTCCGAGCGTGCTGAAAAAAGACCATCCGCTCCACCATGACCAAAAGGCCCACAAAACCGAGAACAACCTGTAACCACAGAATGACTCCGCCAGCTTCGTTTGGAAAGTTCACAAAAGCCAAATACCAGAAAATACGCTAAAGGACCAGCGATTACGCGCCAAGGCTCACATTCTTCCGGTCCGGCGAGATGAATTCTTGCCAAACCTGCTCGCTCGCCTGCTTCCGAAAGCCGAAAAGCGGTCTCCATTTCGGCGCGCGCGGCTCGTTGAGAAGTTGCATTCCAATCTCACGGGGTAGGCGATTAGCTTTCCGTGTGTTACAGGGGATACATGACGTCACGATATTATCCCAAGTCGTTTTTCCACCTTTGTCTCTCGGCATGACATGATCGAGATTCAAGTCAATCTCCGGGAAAATCTCGGCACAATATTGGCAGGTGTATTTGTCACGAAGAAAAACGTTCTGCCGTGTGAACTTTACCTCCTTGCGAGGGACCCGATCATAAAGCGCTAAAACAATAATTTTAGGAACCCGTAAAGCGACCTTAACGGAGTGGACCAATTCAGCCGCGGCCGATTCCCTTTGCTCACCTGAATACTCCACCCAGGATCCGATATCGTGGGTTTGGTAGCGACATTCCCCCTCTGTCTGCACCACTTGGGCATGGCCCAAGCAAAGAAGCTTTAACGCTCGCTTTACCGAGCAAGTGTGCACCGGCTGCCACAGCCGATTCAGGACAAGGACAGGACGCTCTAGCACAAATTCCATAGAGAAATAGCAATTACCAAGCCAAATACAGATTCCTTGAAGATGAAGCAATCTTAAATTGACCTTCAAATCCATTCTTCCACGTCTTTTGACTCGCTCGGTCAATGGGTCATGGTTATCCCCGCCCATGCCCTTTCCCAAATGTCTAATTCCATTCGCCTTCGTTGTCTGCCAAATGGCACCCGCTGATGAATTGAGTGAGACCCTAAATACGCTCACGACCAACCATCCAAAGCTTGAAGGATACCAAGCAACCTACGAACTGAGCTCAAACACAGGCCAAACGGGCACCATCGAAATTGGTGTCGATTTCAAATCGGGATGGTCATATCTCATATCAGAATTCAAGAATGAGAAAGGCAAGTTAACGCAACAAGGCCAGCAATGGACCACCACGGACGGCATCTATTTTCTTCAGTCAGACGATCAGAAAATTGCTTTTGAAGGATTAGGAAAACTAGCAAAACGATGCCGCAAGCTTGTCGAGATCATCAACCCTGACAGGGAACTCGGCATTCCATTGCGGATCAAACCGTATTTGTATTTAGACGAGGCTGACGTTCGCTTGGGCATAGGCTACAGCACCCACGAGAATGAACTTCTGAGTAAAACCGAAAAACTCATCAGCAAAACCAATGATGAAATCGTCGCCGATCTTGGAAAACTTGGCAGGGTCACCTTCGAAACCAAGACTGGCATCATCACTTCACAAGTCATCACATCCGCAGAGAAAACTCGCTCGTTGAAGCGAACAACCTGGGTTAATAACCCTGGCAAAAAGGCGATATCTTCCCGGTTTAACATCGACCTTAAAAAGGTCCGCCCCCAAGACCTTAGAAGTTCCGGAATGAGCCAAGATTTCACACGGCGGGCTTTCCAACAACTCATCGAAAACGCCTCGCGTGACCAAAAACTCGCAAATTCAATGCGCACCCGCCTCTTGTCCATTGCCAATCAATTTGTCGACTTTCTAGATCAGGAACCACTGAATAAAGCTGGGTTTATAAACAACGATTTCTTCTTCAAATTCCTCGATCAAGCCATGGCGAAAACCGCCGAGCGACTGGAACAAGACGGCAAAAAAATCGGAGTAACTGATATTCTTACTACTCCTGAATCCCGTAATGCTTTTATCGCGAACCTCGTTAGATCTTTTCGCCAGCAAGCTCCGCCAAACAAGAAGCAGGAATATCTTGCTGAAGTTCTGAATGGAAAATTGGAGGGCTCCAAAAGCTCAGCTCTCGTTACTCGGGTCCTAATTGAAGACTTTATTGAGAATGCTTACTACCGTGTTCGGATTGGTCGCGCCATCGACGCCTATGTTCAACAGCTGAAAGGGAAATAAGATCCCCTCTTTTTTTGCATCAGAATAAAAAAAGAGCCGCCCTTAAAAAGCGACTCTTATAAAGTAGAGATAAGGACAAGCTAACGGCGTCGGCGTAACAATCCAAGTCCAGCAAATCCGAGAAGCAGGACTGAAGACGGCTCTGGAACAGGAGTGAATCCCGCCGCCGCGAAAACCGCAACGTGCTCCTGCTCGTTCATCCCGTCGAAAGCTCCATTATTAACCGAGTAATTTGCCAGATCGAAGGCCTGTGGCCCACCTCCGAGCCGCTGCGCGAAGCCATCCTTATATTCCCAATCCTCCCCGGACCCATCTGTATTAATATCCCCGAAAACATCAACTACGTTTCCACCGCCGAAAAGCTCAATGGCATCGTCACCATTGATGTTTGCCGCGCCATTGACCAAAAGTGTGAAATCTTGAACAAAATTATTCGTAAAGAAATCTTGGGATACCGAGTTAGGAACAATCACGAAAACGTCTCCAGCTGCCGCAGATCCAGCTGGTAGAGTAAACTCCTGACCATCAGAACCTCCTCCATTGTTAGCAGAGCCAACGCCCCAAGCTGTGAGGTCTGCAACCGGCGCAACCGCTCGAAGCATGATTGATTTTGGATTCCCTCCACTAAGATCGCCATCGGTGACGGCCGTGATCACAAAGGCAGCGTGGCTTGTAGAAGCAAGTAACAGTGGTGCCATAGCCATTGTAGCTAAGTGCTTAGTTCGATTATTTAATTTCATTCTATTACTTTCTGGACGGGGTTTTTCTCTTCTAGAGGGGCGACACGGAATATTTAGAGAAATATCCAACTGGCGTACTGCGTTGGGAGATTGAACACCTCTCCATAAAAGTCAACTGAAAATCGCTCCGGTTCAACCAGCCTTATTCCTTAAATCAAGATTTCTAGCTTTTGATCGCGACCCCGAGGCGGCAGCATCCTCCCAACCCATGGAATTCTCATTAAAAGACCTCTTTTTAAAAGGCGGTGACTTTATGTGGCCCCTCCTCATTCTCGCGTTCATCACGGTTCTAATCGTTCTTGAACGCTCCATTTATTACGCATTTCATCGATATCGGCTCTCGAAAACTATTCGGGCCCTGCACCAAGGAAAAACCTCCCGGTCAAATCCTATTTTCCGAGTAGGCTTTGTCTTCATCAACGCCACCTCCGATGGTGAAGAGCACACCCTCAACGTCAGCGAGCGTGAAGCTTCCCGTGTCATCCGCCAACACGAGCGCGGTTTGCGTATCCTCGCTCTCATCGCGGCTATTTCTCCTCTCATTGGACTTCTTGGAACTGTCTGGGGTATGGTCATTGCCTTCTCAAAAATAGCCAAACTGGGAGAAAGCGTGACCCCGGCTGATTTTGCTGATGGTATTTGGACTGGGCTCCTCACGACTGTCGCCGGCCTCCTCGTAGCGATCCCCGCCATGGCTATGGCCAGAATCTTTGAAGCTCGGGTCGACAAGCTCGTCCACGATCTCAACGAACTCACATCCCACCTTCGGGAACATTTTTTCGCCAAATAGCGCTGCTACTTCACCCGCCTCCTGCAACACAGCACCTCCCTTCCACGATAAAATGATTACCAGAAAACGCCGTATTGATGCCGGGATCGACATGACCCCGCTCATCGACGTCGTTTTCCAACTCCTCATCTTTCTCATGGTGAGCAGCCAATTCATCAAACCAGATCGGCGGGTTGAGCTCCCTGTAGGCCCCATGGAGTCCGCCACTGCAAGTCCTGACGATCTCCATCTCTCACTCGTCATCACTTCCGAAAACATCATTTTCCTGGAAGGCGAGGAAACCGCCAAGGAAGAGCTCGAAAGCAAACTCCGAGACGCAATCAAACATAGCGATATCGACGCCCTCGTCCTTCGGATCGATAAAGCGGCACGCGCCGAAATTATTTTCCCAGTGATGGAAATCGCTAGGAAAAGCGGTATCGTTAACCTCGCATACGATAAGAAAAATGAGCTCACGGAGTAGCCAGCCCCTGATCTGGACTTTCGTCGCCCTTCTCACGGCGGCTCTCTTTGCGAGTGCTCTGAAGTGGGGAAAGATCACCATCGACCTTCCCGAACTCCCGATCCAGCAGTCCCAACTCATCGACCTAAGCTTCATCAAAATCCAGAAACCAGAATCGACCTCCACTCCCCGGCCGGCACCACCCGTCATCCCCCCTACGGAATCTCCCGTCCCAGAACCCATTCCTGAGCCGGAACCCGTTGCTGAGCCCGAACCCGTTGCTGAGCCCGAACCCGAGCCCAAGCCAGATCCCGCCCTTGTAAAGAAACAACGCCAAGCCAAAGCAGCCCAAGAACGAGAACTCGCCCGAAAACGAATCGACGAAAAGCGCCGCCAAAAGCTTATCGCACAAAAGGCTGAGACCGCCCGAATGAGGGCCGCTGCCGCAAAGGCCGCGGCGCGCCAACGCACCGTCAGCAAACCCTCTGGCATCAGCCAGCCAAAACCAAAATACCCTCCCGCCGCGCGTCGCGCCGGCCAACAAGGAACCGTCACCCTTTCCTTCACCATAGGCTCGTCAGGAACAGTTATTTCTGCCCGAATTGCCGAATCTAGCGGTTACACGCTCCTCGACAACGCCGCCCTTTCCGCAATTCGAAGCTGGCGATTCAAACCCGCCCGGAACGCCCTAGGTGAAGCGATTAGCTACAGTTACACACTCCCCGTGCCATTTCGGCTGCGATAAATCCACCCGATAGATTCGGTGGGATGATTCTACCTTTGCCAGACTCGCGGAAATCGGGTAAGCGCCTTGCGGATTCAAAAAGTCCCCTTTTTTACCATGCTCGACATCAAAGTCATCCGCGAAAATCCCGACCTCGTCAAAGAACGCCTCGCAAATCGACACGATGGTTCGGCAGACCTCATCGATGAAGTCCTCGTTTGCGACGAGACCCGTCGCAAAAACGAAACGTCCAAACAAGCCCTTCAGTCCGAGCGGAAAACCACTTCCAAGGAAATCGGAAAACTCCGTGCAAATGGCGAGGACTCCTCAGGCATCGAGGCAGAAGTCAAAAAGATTGGTGAGCAAATCAAAATTTTAGACGACGAAGGAAGCGAAGCTGCAGAACGCCAAACGGAGCTTCTTCTCAACATTCCGAATCTTCCCCACGAAGACTGCCCCATCGGTGCAGACGAAGAGGCCAACCCCATTATCCGAAGCTGGGGCGAAAAACCCGCTTTGGCCGGAGCTCGAGACCACCTAGACCTTGCCGAGGAAAAGGGCATCATAAGCTTTGACGACGGTGCCCGCCTCTCCGGATCAGGTTTCGCAGTTTACCGAGCTAAGGGAGCCAGGCTTCAGCGCTCGCTTATTCAATTTCTCTTGGACATCCAGAGTCGTGAAAACGGATATGAGGAAGTCAATGTCCCTCACATCGTCAAACGTGAGTGCATGGAAGGAACCGGCCAACTTCCAAAATTTGAAGACGATATGTATGGAACGGAGAACAACGAATTCTTTCTCGCTCCGACCGCCGAAGTTCCCGTCACCAACCTTTACCGCGACACTCTCCTCTCCGGAAATGATCTTCCCATCAAACTGACGGCCCACACGCCATGTTTCCGACGAGAAGCAGGTAGTGCCGGACGAGACAACCGCGGCATTATTCGTATGCACCAATTCGACAAAGTTGAGCTCGTGCAAATCGTCGATCCGGCAAATTCGATGGATATGCTGGAAGAACTCACCGGCCATGCCGAAGCTGCCCTCCAAAAGCTTGGCCTCCATTATCAGGTTATCGAACTCTGCACTGGCGACGTCGGCTTTAGCTCCTGTAAGACCTATGACATCGAGGTCTGGGCTCCCGGCCAGGGAAAATATCTCGAAGTCTCAAGCTGCTCTTGCTTTGGTGACTATCAAGCGCGCCGCATGAAACTTCGCTACAAAGATGCCGAGGGAAGAAATAACTTCTGCCACACCTTGAATGGTTCCGGCACCGCCCTTCCCCGTCTTCTCGTAGCCCTTCTCGAGCAATGCCAAGATGCCGACGGCACAATCCAAATTCCGGAAGCGCTACAGCCTTACTACGGTGAGGCAACTCTTTGATGGGATGTCCTACCTTCAGCCGAGGTGAAAGCACCTCTCACTTAAGAACTACTGAAAGGAAGGGACGAATCGCGCAAAATACTTGCTTCCCTGAGATTCGTGGCTAAAACCGCCGCCCCGCGTGATCAACTCACTCAAAATAGCCCTTCCGAAGGGAAGCTTGCAGAAACCGACCCTCGATCTTCTCGAGAAGGCCGGCTATAATATTTATACTTCGGATCGTGGCCTCCGCCCGTCTTCTGACGACGATTCTCTGGATATTTACATGATTCGGGCTCAGGAAATTGCCCGTTACATTGATCAGGGATTTATTGATTGCGGAATCACCGGACTTGATTGGGCTTACGGTCACGACGTCGATCTGGTCGATCTCGCCGAACTTCCCTACTCACGCGCCTCAACTCGCCCAACCCGCTGGGTTTTGGTCGTCCCTGAAGACTCCCCCATAAAAACAGTGCAAGACCTTGAAGGAAAGCATATTGCGACCGAGGGAATTGAAATCACCAAGCGCTATCTTGCCGAAAAGGGCGTGAAGGCCAGCGTCGAATTCTCTTGGGGAGCGACAGAGGTCAAAGTCCCTGACCTTGTTGATGCGATTGTGGATGTTACAGAAACGGGATCTTCCCTCCGCGCTAACAAACTCCGCATTGTGGATGAGCTGCTCTCCTCCTTCCCTCATTTCTATTCCAGTAAAACCGCTTTCGATGACGAATGGAAGCGCGGTAAGATGGAGCGTATGGTCATGATGCTCAAAGGCGCTTTGGAAGCCCGCGACAAAGTCGGATTAAAGCTCAACTTGCCCGAGGCGTCGCTTGATGCGGTCCTCGAGCGCCTTCCCTCTCTGCGCCGCCCGACGGTGTCCAAATTAACCGAAAATGGCTGGCTTGCACTCGAGACGATCATCTGCGAGAAAGTGGCGCGCCACATCATCCCAGATTTGAAAGAACTAGGTGCTGAAGGCATCATTGAATACCCTCTCAACAAAATTGTCTCATAACTCATTAACTAATTTAACGGAATTGCGGTTTAAAAAATCCGCAGAACTCAACCCCAACTACAAAAACCATGGGCAACCTTAAGAAGCGTCGGAAGACCAAGATCAGCAAGCACAAGCGCCGCAAGCGCATGAAGGCCAATCGCCACAAGAAGCGCCTCCGCTACAAGTCCTAGGGAGTCTTCCCCGTGCGACTTGCATGATCCGGTTCGGCAGACCGCACACTTCTGCCGTAGACACCGTCGAGTTGATGACTCGGCGGTTTTATTTTGTTCAGGCATGATATTTGAAAAAAATCTGCAAAAAATTTATCTAACTTCTAGTCAATTCTGGATTGTGTGCCAACTTCCGGTGCCATGAATAAGGATTCTGACAGCATCTTGCGGCTCTACATGAATGAGATTGCAAAAACACCCCTACTCACAATCGAAGAAGAGCTCGAGCTCGCGGAAAAAATCAAGGATGGAGACGGAGCCGCCCGTGATCACATGATTCGCGCCAATCTGCGACTCGTCGTGAAAATTGCGAAGGATTACTCAAATTATGGGCTCCCAATCGCAGATCTTATTTCTGAAGGAAACATCGGTCTCATGAAGGCTGTTGAGAAATATGACCCCGAGAAGGGCGGCAAGCTCTCGACCTATGCCGCCTGGTGGATCAAACAATCAATCAAGCGGGCGCTCTCAAACCAGAGTAAAACGGTCCGGCTTCCAGTTCACATGGTGGACAAGATTGCCCGGCTTCGCAAAATTTCAATATCGCTCACTGAAGAACTTGGGCGTGAGCCAAGCGATGAGGAATTGACAGAGATCCTTGGGATTCCTCGCAAGAAGCTCGCTCTTCTCAAGCAGGCAGCTCAGCGGCCAACTTCGATCGATGCTCCTGTCGGTGAGGACGGCGCCACGACCTTCGGTGAGACTCTAGGTGATTCCAAGGCAGTTGACCCATCGGATGCGCTCACGGCTAAAGAGATGCACAACGAGCTCGGGCCCCTCTTGCATCTTCTCGATCAGAGAGAGACTAAGATTATCGGTGCTCGCTTCGGTTTGAACGGCAAGAAACCTTTAACCCTTGAGGAGATAAGCAGAGACTTCGGCGTTACTCGGGAGAGGATCCGTCAGCTCCAAAACATTGCTCTAGATAAAATGCGTCGTGCATTGGGAAAGAAGGAAAACCCAATTCCCAAGCTCTCGAACGAAGCGTAAAATCGTCATCTGTTTCTCGTAGAGTTTGGTTTTCCGTCGGTCCTTCCAGTTGATACGCCGCTAAATTTTCGGCGCGATTGGTGCTTCCAATTTGCGCTGGTCCAAGGGTGGTTCCAACGATTCACTTCGCCCTCAGACCAATTTGCTACCAGGTTCCAGGCCCTGTAGCCTCTCCATTGTCGCCATTACAGCCTCCGGTCATCAGCATCACGAGGGGGCTCCCAAAGCCCTTGTCGCTCGGGTTACCTAGGAGGTTCGTCTGGGCGAAAAGCGGCCGATCTAAGGACACAATGTCATAGTGCTTGTTCACTCCAGCAGCCTAATCTGGCAATCAAACGAAGTTACAGAGATTGCTCACTTCTGTGCTTAACTCATGGCAAAGAAATCGTTTACCCTACCTAAGGAATTATGAGAACACTTGCAATCAGCGACATTCATGGCTGCCTTGACCCCCTCAAGAAGATGATCGAGATCATCAAACCTACCCCGGAAGACCACCTGATTTTCGTCGGCGACTATGTTGATCGAGGCCCCAATTCTAAAGGGGTCATCGATTTTCTCATCGGTATTAAAAATAAATACAATGCTACCTTCCTCCATGGAAATCACGAGGAGAAGTTCCTCCTCTCTCATCTCGACAAGACAGACTTAGCCCATTGGCTCGAGGCTTGGGGCGGTGGAGCTACTCTCGAATCTTATGGGCCTCTGGGCTTCGAAGCTGTTCCCGAATCTCACTGGGACTTTGTCCGTAACACCCAGCCCTACCACGAGACTGATTCACACATCTTTGTCCACGCTAACCTTGAACATGATATCCCCATTTCAAAGCAACATCCCTTCACCCTCATTCATAAAAAATTCGGTAACCCTCTCCCTCACCAATCCGGCAAGATTATGATCTGCGGTCACACCGCACAGAAGGATCCCCACCTTCCACTTAATCTGGGTCACGCTATCAACATCGATACAGATGTCGGCCGCGGTGGCTGGCTCACTTGCCTACACGTAGAGTCCGGCCATTATTGGCAGACCAATGTTGACGGCGAAGCCCGTGGCAAAGAGCTTATTTCTTAACCGGCATGAGGATCTGAGCTCTTCCAACGATCTCGTTTATCTGAGTTTTTCAATATCGAATGCGAGGCCAAATTAATAAAAGCAAAAGACGATCGACCTTCTTTGGTGAAAGACCCCAAAAAACTACCCCACTAACCCACAATGATAATCCGTCTCCTTCTATTGCTGGTATTTACCATAAGTGCTTCCGCAAAACCCAATATTGTCTTCATCATTGCCGATGACTGCACATTCCGGGACCTCGGCTGCTACGGCGGCCAAGCCCACACACCCAATATTAATAAGCTGGCCGGCCAAGGTATGAGCTTCACTCGCTGCTTCCAAACCGCGCCAATGTGTTCACCCACCCGACACAATATTTACACTGGCATCCCACCTGTTGTCAGTGGTGCCTACCCCAATCATACCTTTGTGGCCCCCGACACAAAAAGCGTAGTACAATATCTCTCCAAGTTGGGCTACGCCGTCGCTCAAAGCGGCAAGACCCATGTCTCACCAAATAAAGTTTTCAGCTGGAAAAAAATCCCTGGCGGCCAAAACCCCCAATTTGAAAAAGTGGATTCTTTCATCAAAGAACAAGCCAAAAAGAAGAACCCCTTCTGCCTCCTCCTTTGCTCCAACGAACCACACAGCCCCTGGAATAAAGGCGATCGTTCCCGCTATCCTGTCGACCAAATAAACCTTCCTCCTTACTTCGTCGACACTCCCGAAACTCGGGATGGTTTTTCACGCTACCTCGCTGAAATCACCTACTTTGACTCCCAGGTCGGTAAAGCCATGGACATTGTCGAAAAAAATGGCCTCACCGATGACACTCTCTTTATCGTTACTTCTGAACAGGGAAACTCTTTCGCTTTTGCGAAGTGGACCTGCTATGATAATGGGCTTCAAACAGCACTCATCGCTCGCTGGCCAGGCCACATCAAACCGGGTTCTAAAAATCCCGCTATGATTCAATATCTCGATCTCCTTCCCACCTTCATCGAAGTTGCTGGCGGAATCCCTCCAGCCGATCTTCGAGGAAAAAGCCTTATTCCAGTATTCGCAGGAAAGCAATCTCACAAGGAATTTGTCTACGGCATCATGACCACCCGCGGAATCAACGACGGATCACCTCATTATGGAATTCGCTCAATCCGTTCCGAAAACTACAAATTAATCTGGAATCTCACACCCGAGATAAAATTCGTGAACCGCTGCACCACTGCTACCGAATTTAGGAGCTGGCTTGCCATTGCCGCGAACGGACACGCTGATGCCATCGCAAAGACCTCCCGCTACCAAAATCGACCTGAATTCGAACTCTACGACATCCAGAAAGACCCCCTTGAGATGAACAATCTAGCCGGGAAGCCAGCATTAACCAAAATTCAGAACAACCTCCACCAAGGTCTACGAGCGTGGATGAAATCCTGCAACGACCTTGGTAAAGCCACCGAAATGGCAGCTCTAGAACACATGACTAGGCACCAGAAAAAGAAGAAAAAAACTCCCCATAGCTCTCCAACCCTTAAAAAAGAGTAATCAGACCAATAAATTCATCTCCCATTCATGTTATGCGAAACTTTTTGGGATAAATCGGGTTTCTTTCTATGCCGGGAAAAAGTCATGAAGCCAAACCAACCCACCCACCCACTTCCAGATTTCGACGCAGATCTCGAAGACGACGTCGTCTGGAATCTGCTCGATGATGCTTCCCCGACCGATCCCCCCCCCCGCTTCGTGGACGAAACACTTCGCCGCGTGCGTCTCGAGGAAGATAAACGAAAATCTCGGTGGTGGAAACTGATCTTTGCACCCAAGCCTCTCATTGGAGTTACTGGAGCAGCATTGGCTACGATCGTGATTGTGATCTCGCTACCCTCCGATCCTTCTCCCTCCAAGAGAACAATTGCGGAGACCCCCCAAATCAACGAAGACTTTGATCGACTTGAAGACTCCTTCGCGACCGAACTTCTCTCCGGAGCGGCCGAAGACCCTACCCTTCTTTCCGACGAGGAGATCGTCGCTCTTCTCTACTAAGCTTACATTACCATGAAAATCCTTCTCCCCCTCATCCTAACCATCGCGACCAGCTTCGCGAAGCCGCTCCCCCTAGAAGTGGTGCGTAACACCGCCCGCGAGCTCGACGAAGTTCTGACGGCCGGTCAAAAAGCAGAGGGCATCAAAGCTAATTCGATTGTCGATGATCCCACCTTTATTCGCCGGAGCTACCTCAATATCATTGGCAGACTTCCGACTCATGACGAAGCTCGATCATTCCTCGAATCAACCAACAAAGAAAAGCGTAGTCAGCTCATCGACTCCCTAGTCGAATCTCCCGGCTTTAATTCCCGCCTCTTCAATTTCTGGACCGATCTTCTTCGTGTCAAAACCAACACCGAACACAACGGTCTTGGTTGGCACGTCTGGTTGAAAGATGCCGTCGAGAATAACCTACCCTATAATGAAATGGTTCAGGAGATGCTCGCAGCCGAAGGCCACATCGCCGAAAATCCTGCGGCCGGATATTACCTCCGCGATCGTGGAATGCTTCTCGATAACGTAAGTAACACCGTCCAAGTTTTCCTCGGCCAGCAGATCGGCTGCGCCCAGTGTCATGATCACCCCTTCGATGACACCACCCAGATGGAATATTACCAGCTGGCCGCCTTTCTTGGAGGCACCGACTATCGCTTTGATGGGGGTCGTGAAAAAATCAAGGAAGCCATTGGATTCGATCCAAATAGGCGCCCCAAGAAACCCTTCAAGAAGATGACCAAAGAAGAGCGGCGGAGATTCGCCCTTCAGGCAAAAAAGACGCAAGAGAGAGCTATGGCCAAACGCAATGAAGCCCGTGCCATCGGCCAAGTTTTTCGATACCACAATCGCAACGCTCTCGCTGACAATACTCAAAAGCAACTCAAACTCCCCGCTGACTATCAATACGACGATGGCGATGCGGGCGACGTTGTGAAACCTGGTTTTCTTTTCGGGCTTGATGCCAAGGACGTTAAGCCCGAACAGCGACGCGACTACTTTGCCAAATGGGTCACTTCCCCCAAGAACCCCTACTTCACCAAGGTCATCGCAAACCGCATGTGGGAATACACGTTTGGATATGGCCTCGTTGCCAATCCTGATGATTGGAATAACTCGCCCAAGGCCCATTACCCAGAGCTTGTTGACTATGTCGAAAAGGCGATGCTGGCAACCGACTATGACCTCAAGCAATTTTTGCGTATCCTTTATCACACCGATCTCTTTCAGAGAGAAGTCACGACAGAAGAACCCTCTCAGGGATTTTCATT
>UPTG01001398.1_pt1 | contig 17816 bp, 14 predicted proteins | sample 2160121 | NCBI WGS metagenome assembly UPTG01 (sample SAMN06266255, study PRJEB28933) | marine metagenome | isolation source: Columbia River Estuary | place: USA:Columbia River Estuary, USA | collected 2014-07-27
TGGTCGTAGGTTCAAGTCCTACTGGGCCCACCATTTTCAAACCTTCATTTCTTTGTCTAAATCGGAGTCTAGGTCACTCATTTGGCCAGTTTCGCTCACCATAAGGGTATGATGGCGCCTTAATCGACTTCTTATTTTGGTAAGCGCTAATCGAGTCATCAATACCTAAATTGTGTGGGGACTAGCAAAAAACTTATTGATCAATGGCTCAAAGGACTCTAAAGACTCTATTTTGTAACTGGGGTCAAATGCTGCTTGGTCCCATTCATCTGTAAACTCAATAGCTTTTTTATACCAAGATTCATTCACATACTGTTTTCGTAAATCCTGCGGTTTCCCCATGTAATGATAATAATGCTCACCTTGGAAATCTTGGTGAGTTCTAATAATATTGTAAGCATCGTCACTGACATATGGCTTTATAATCTCAGCAGCAATTTGACCATGATTTGGAACATTGATAACTTTGCCAATATCGTGAATTAAGCTGATTAAGATCATCTCATCCTCAGCACCTGCCCTTCTGGCCATGGTGGCTGTTTGCAGAGCATGGTGTAGTTGGTCGGTACCAAAACCCAAACTTAGACCTTCTAGTTGTTGTAGCATTGAAATAACGCGTTTGGGCATGTCTTGAATATGAGGCTTATGCTCCTCAGCAATATGCCGCCATTCTTCTTCTGTGCTGCTGTCCATTCGTGTAAACATCAATTGCACCCATCAAGTTAAGTAGAGAAAATATCTCTGAATTAACATTATAGATTTCTGCGTGAGTAGTCCAGTTGAGTCTAAAAACGAATTACTTCAAATTAGGCATCGATTAATAAGCTCTCCCTGTTTCAAAGACCAACAGGAGACAAGTTGAGTCATTTAGTGGCAAGTATTATTTTACAGTTATCTCCCTAATTTCGTGTTTACGACCAGCATCATCATCAATCACTTGCTCTTTTACGCTATTGAAATCAATGGTGTTCAAATCAATCATCCTAATCTGGCGGTTGCTCATTGTATGGAAATAGTACCGTTTATTCTTGAGATCTGACGCTGAGGTAATTTGGGTGGCTCCTTCTATATCTTTCGGTATATTTTCGCCCGGAGCGACCGCGCCTAGCGGAATATTAAAGCTATCTAATATCCGGAAGGCCTCAAAGACAGCATCTTCGGACTTTGGGAGTGTGCGAACAGACGCGGTTAAAGCCGCGGCCCGAACAAACCGAGATGGCGGTGTGAAATCACCAGGCAGTCCTTTCATTCCTGAACCTGAACCAAAGGGAGCTAGATTAAACGTATCAATCGATAGAGGCTTGCTAGGCAGCGGTGATAGTTTTATATAATTTCTTAAGTTAGTGAGATGCCAGTCATAAGTTGGAGAGTTTGTGACCACTCCTAAAAAAGTATCGTAAACTTTCACTTTGCCGCCCTCGACAATTTCAATCACTATGCTTGCCCCGCTTGGATCGGCTATTTTCCAGTGGAATGGCAAGTCCGCACCTCCAAAATTCGGATCATCAACATTAACTACTCTGACACTATTTAAGTTTTTCCGAACTTCTTGCACTGTTTTGAAAGAGGAGAGCATCCACTGCATAAAATCACCCACACTAACCGATGAGGCTGCTAATTTAGGATTGTAGGCGCTATAACTTGCGTAACCCGGCAAATAATACATGCCCACATATAAACCTTCTTCGTTCATACCATCTGGACCAAAGGGTTGATCATAGGCAGTCATTGACACAAACCCATAACGGCCCTCCCACTTTTTACCATTTAGTCCGTCAGGAGTTTTGGCTTTAAACGTCTTATTCCTCGGAATAACAATGATCTTGTTGTGTTGTGCATCACTCAAAGCCCATTCCACAGTACGCGCCACAATCACTGAACCATCGGTACTTTTTAAAGATATACCTGTGCAGGCTATTGCTTGATTTAAGATGCTTATATTCAAAAAGAAGGTTACTAATGCTACCTTACCCGACCACTTTTGCCTCATGTTATTACCTCTTAAAATTCAAAAATATTTTTAGCTAAGGCCCCGATAGTCAGTAACTCTATCGTGATTTATGCCAACTGCGCACACACTTGCGCAGACACTAGCGCACTTAATAATTGCCTTGAGTAGTGTCGCAAAAACTAATACCAAGGTACGGACATACATCACATTTGTGAGTATTTTAGGTTTCGGGGTTGCAGCGTCTATTTCGGGTATCGCCCGAGTTTTCGCCGTGTAGGATAAAATACCGAGCTTTGATTGACGCAGTATATCTATACCAAACATTACTAATGGGCTTTTTGATTTGGGATTTTATGTAACAGGGTACATTGCATGCTCCTGTCTTTAGATAGGCATGATGACGAAGTCGTCGAATGACGCTATAGTCGAGTCTAGATTTTGATAAAAATATGAACTGATTCAGAGTGCTACAGTATGTCCGCAAAAACTATAGATCAGGCCATTGCAGCATTGCAAAAAGGTGATTTGAAACAGGCAACTGCTCTGTTTGACAAAATTCGAAAAAAACTTACCCAGCCTCATCATTTACATGCCTGCACGGTAACCTACCTCCAGTCTGGCCGTCCTAATGACGCGCAGAAAATGCTCAAAGAACTAATGGCCAAGGTCAAAGTAACCCCGCAACTGCTGTCATTATCTGGTGATATACACAAAGCCCAAGCCAACCTTTCTGCCGCCATAGATGACTATCGCCGCGCCACAGGGTTAGCTCCACAGGTGCCTGAATTACACTACAACTTGGCACTTACATTATTTCAAGTTTCTAAAACTACAGAAGCCAAGGTGACGATAGATAAAGCGCTCAAGATTAGATCAAATTACCCAAAAGCTTTAGTTTTACTAGGACGTTGTCTTGCATCAATGGAACAATTCGAACAGGCGGAACAAGCATTCAACAAAGCGATAAAGATTGAGCCCAACAGTTACCTACCCCATTACCGATTAGGCCGTCTGCACGTCCATAAGGGCAACTCAGACAAGGCGTCTGAGTCTCTTGGTAGGTCTCTACAAATTAACAAGCAACTTACACCAGCCCGAGAGTCGCTTATTTTAAACAGCATCTATTCTGGGAATCACGAAGGTACAATTAACCTAATCAATACGGCACTAAAAATGGCACCACACGATGAAAGTATCATTGCCATTGCTACAGATTGGGCTATTGAAAACGGTCAAGATGATCCCTACAGCCACTATGACAAGGCATGGCAGAACAACCCCACAGCAAGTCTTTTTCAAGACTTTATTACTGCTTTAATCTCATCCTCTGACATTAACCGTGTTGAAACGCTTCTGAGTGAATATGAGACCACACAAGGTAAAGACTTTGCGTGGGAGTCTGCCAAACTGAAAGTGCTTGAAAAGCAAGGCGGCTATAATGAAATACTTTCACTAGTTAAGTCGTCACCTCACCAATCAAAGCATCAGATATATAGTTGTTTAGGTAACTTCGCTTTAGGGCATTATGGAAATAGTTACAAAATTGCTGAAAGGCTCCACCGTAGTCAGCCAACCAACCAGTACTACTTGGCATTATTAGCAACAGCTCTTCGGTGCCTTGGTGACCCAGAGTATGACCGACTAGCGAACTATAATAAGTTAGTTTTTCGGGCTAATTTAGAGACCCAGTTTGAAAATTACTCGCAGTTCACTGATTTCAGAAAAGATCTCATTGAGCACCTCAATGAAATACATGTTACTCGCCACGCTCCCCTGAATCAGTCAGTACGTGGGGGAACTCAAACACCTGGCAATTTATTCGCACAAAGTAAAAGCTCTCTGATCCATACTTTAAAGCAATCATTAGCTAATGTTTCAGAACCATTTTTTGAGGATTTAAAATCAGTGGAATTAGGTGATAGTCACCCCATCATCACTGAGCATCCTGACACCCCATATTTTCACGCTAGTTGGTCAATACGTACCTCTGAAGGTGGATTTCATAAATCACACATCCATTCAAAGGGTTGGTACAGCAGTGCCTGCTATATTGATGTCCCTGACGTCATTAGTGATGAATCCGACGCTGGGTATCTGGTATTAGGTAAACCGCCTTTTAAGACAAAAGATGAATTGCACCCTGACTACAGCACTAAACCCGAAACAGGATCACTTGTCTTATTTCCTAGCTATATATGGCATGCCACTCAGCCTTATCAAGGTGCAGGTAACCGACTCGTGGTGGCCTTTGACGTTGGTGGGCCCAATCTATTTGTTTAACAAACTCTTTAACAAGCCAAATGATAAAAACCTAGGATTAGAAAGGCTCAGTCTTAAACAAAGAAGTCAGGCGCCAATTCAGAGATATCTAACGATGTATCCACCTGATAACGATTCAAATCAGTGATGCCTTCTGAGGCCAAAACCTCATCATCCACATAGAAATTACCCGTGGATTCACGACTATCTCGAGTGAGTATAATGTGCGCTGCATCCGACATAATTTCCGGTGTTCGAGATCTAGCGATCATCATATCTCCACCCAAGTGATTTGCCACAGCTGCAGTGGCGATCGCAGTGCGCGGCCACAGCGCATTAAAAGCAATGCCATCTCTTTTAAACTCACTGCTCATGCCTAAAACACACATGCTCATTCCATACTTAGCCATACTGTAAGCAACATGATTTTGGAACCATCGTATCTCCATATTCAGTGGCGGGGAAAGGTTTAGTACGTGAGGATTATCTGACTTACGTAGATAAGGGACTGCTTTTTGCGAGCAAAGAAAAGTACCACGAGTGTTAATGTTATGCATCAAATCGTAGCCTTTCATGCTCACCGACTCTGTGCCCGCTAAATTTATAGCACTGGCGTTGTTGACCAAAATATCAATACCACCAAATTCAGCTGCAGTTTTATCCATTGCCTCCTGAACTTGATCTTCAAATCGGACGTCAACTATTAACGGTAATGCTTTACCCCCCGCCGCTTCGATTTCCTCCGCCGCTGTATAAATCGTACCTGCCAAACGCGGATGAGGCTCAGTTGTTTTGGCGGCAATTGCAATATTTGCGCCATCTGCTGCTGCACGCTTTGCAATTGCAAGGCCAATACCTCGGCTCGCGCCGCTAATAAATAAGGTTTTACCGGATAGATCGGCCATAGTTAGCTCTCTTAACTGGTCTAATGAATTATTATGTGATCTTTAAGTGGCTTAACCCAAGCCACCCTCAGTGAGTTTTGCCGGGTCTAACAGTTTTTCTAACTCAGCCCGAGGAATATCTGTTTCTTCCTCAGCTACATCTAACACTGCACGACCTTCTTTGTACGCTTTTTTAGCTATCTCAGCGGCTTTCAAGTAACCAATAACAGGATTCAACGCTGTCACTAAGATAGGATTACGCCCCAACGCCAACTTTAGTTGGTCTTCATTAACCGTAAAGGTTGCCACTGCTTTATCTGCAAGGAGACGACTAACATTAGCCAAAAGAGAAATACTAGACAATATGTTATCTGCAATCATTGGCAACATAACATTCAATTCAAAATTACCCGCCTGGCCGCCAATAGTAATTGCCGCGTCATTACCAATTACCTGCGCTGAAACCATTGCTGCCGCCTCAGGGATCACAGGGTTGACCTTGCCTGGCATAATTGATGAACCAGGTTGTAGTGCCTCAAGCGCTATTTCACCTAAGCCTGCCAGCGGGCCAGAATTCATCCAGCGCAGATCATTAGCAATCTTCATGATTGAAACTGCTGTCGTTTTTAGCTGACCTGACAAAGACACAACCACATCCTGTGTATTGATATGGGTAAATAAGTTATCTGCAGGAGAGAACTCTATTCCGGTCTCTGCGCTCAGGTACTTATTAAATTCAACCGCAAAATCAGGATGCGCATTAATGCCAGTACCAACTGCAGTTCCACCTTGGGCGAGTGTTTGTAATTTAGGTAACGTTGCTTTGATAAAGTAAATATTTTGTTCGATCTGCGTAGCCCAACTCAGCAAGCTCTGACTCAATCGCACAGGCATAGCATCCATTAAGTGAGTACGTCCGGTTTTGATATGGTGATCGACTTTCTTGGCTTTTACCAAGATAACCTCATGTAAGTGCTCTAAAGCAGGCAGAAGCCGCTCTCGAACCTCAACAGCCGCGCTAATATGAATACAAGTAGGAATAATATCGTTACTACTCTGACCATAATTAATATGATCATTGGCGCTGACTGATTCACCGGTTTTTGATGAAGCTAAGGTCGCTAATACTTCGTTAGCATTCATGTTAGAGCTAGTACCAGATCCCGTTTGGTATACATCCACCGGAAAGTGGCTCATTAACTCGGGACTTTGCAACAATTCTTGGACCACCCCTGTAATGGCGTTGCCGACATTCGGTGCCAACAACCCTAAACTCGTATTTGCTGCCGCCGCAGCAGACTTAGCAACCAGCAGCGCGCGAACAAAAGCTTCAGGCATAGATTTACCGCTCACGGGGAAGTTATTAATGGCTCGCTGAGTTTGTGCGCCATAAAGCGCATCTTCAGGAACCTTTAACTCTCCCATGCTGTCACTCTCAATACGAGTCTTCATTACTTATCCTTAAATTTGCCTATTCAGATTATCGTTTTAGCACCGCGCATGGAACATTCACAGCACAGCCCATCAAGGTTGCCTATATTAGCAGAAATAGTATTTATTAATAATTAATTAGGAGGATCTTCTTTCCAAGAAAATCTACAAAAGGAACAACCTAAGCCTGTGATTTAAACCCAGTATCTTTCACTGCGTCTAAAAGCCACTGCATAATATAGTCCGAAAAACTGCGGCGAATGATTAGATCAACGCTACCATCGACATTCTTAGCCACAAGAGCGCTAGCGCTTGCAAAGGTACTTTGCGTGCATCGACCACCTTGATCTGAGGCTTCAGCCCAAGAACCAAAGTCATATACACTTGCCTTTTGGAGGAGAGTATCAACTTGTTCACCACTGAGGTTTACTTGTGTTTGACCACCACTAACATCGACAACGGCTACATGCCCTTTAAGCTCCTGTCTTAAGGCACTTCCAAGGCTTAAGGCGTCGCTTGTTGCGGTAACTAACCATTCGTTGGGCCCCAACCAGTAGATGCTGGTATTGCCGCTACGTCTGTAAGTACCCGGCTTGGTGGGTAAAGTCACACCTGTAACCTGCAATACAGCGTGGCCAAATTGTGTGTCACCACTGTCGCCGCGCAATGTTAGGTGGCAACCTTGATGAATTTCTTGAACCACAAGGCTACTCTGTGCATTTTCAGTAACCTGACTGGTCAACCCATAGTGCAATGGAGACTCAGAACGGGGTTGATGGCCTGTATTAGACATGCTGGCGCTCTCCTTTTGGGTCGTAAAATACTGAGCTGACTATTTGTGCGGGGACGGTGGTCCCATCAGCTGTTGGGCAATACACTGTGTCACCTAAACGATTCAAACCACCCTTCACGACCGCTAGAGCGATGGAGTGGCCCATATTGGCACTGTAATAGCTTGAGGTCACATGGCCTTGCATGGCCATTGGAATAGGCTGTTTGGGGTCGTTAACAATCTGAGCCCCCTCAGGTAACACGATAGTTGGGTCAATCGTTTTTAACCCAACTAGCTGCTTGCGATTATCCCGAAGAGTGTCGCTACGGGATAATGAGCGCTGACCTATAAAGCTAAAGGCTTTGTTCTTGCCGACAATCCAATCCATGTTCATGTCAGCAGGGGTCATGGAGCCGTCAGTATCTTGCCCAACAATAATAAAGCCCTTTTCTGCGCGCAGTACGTGCATGGTCTCTGTGCCGTAGGGTGTGATATCAAACTCTTTGCCTGCCTCGATTAAGACCTCCCATACATGACGGCCATAATTGGCGGATACGTTGATCTCGAAAGACAATTCCCCAGTGAAGCTAATGCGGAACACTCGCGCTGCAACTCCCGCTACTGTGCCATCACGCCAATCCATAAACCCAAATTGGTCAGAGGTTAAGTCAATGTCTTGGCATACTTTGGCCACCACTTTGCGAGCATTAGGCCCTGTAACAGTTGCTGTAGCCCAGTGGTCAGTAACCGAGGTAAAATAAACCTGTAAGTCAGGCCATTCGGTTTGTTGCCATAACTCTAACCACGCTAAAACACCTGCGGCACCACCTGTGGTGGTAAACATGAGATAGTGGTTATCACCTAAACAGGCACAGACTCCGTCATCAAAAATCATTCCATCTTCTTTGAGCATAACGCCGTAGCGACATTTACCTGGAGCTAATTTAAGGTATGAATTGGTGTACATACGAGTGATGAATTCAGCAGCATCAGGCCCTTGAATATCAATTTTGCCAAGGGTGCTGGCATCAAGAATACCAACGCTGTTGCGCACCGCTAAACACTCGCGATTAACGGCTTGATCGAGAGTTTCATTACCTTGAGGAAAATACCAAGGTCGCTTCCATTGGCCCACATCTTCAAATTTGGCACCCTGCTCAACATGCCATCTGTGGGCTGAGGTATATCGCTCTGGATCAAATAATTCGCCAACATCACGGCCGGCAATTGCGCCAAAGGTGGTGGGCGTATAAGACGGCCTAAAGATAGTGGTGCCTGTTTCACTGATACTTTGGTCAAGCGCATTGGCTAGGATAGCCATGCCATTAATATTGCCAAGTTTGCCTTGGTCAGTACCAAACCCTAACGCGGTGTAGCGCTTTACGTGCTCTACAGACTCAAACCCTTCTCTTACGGCCAGCTCTATACCGCCTGCACTGACGTCCAGTTGCAAATCAACAAACTGACTGGGGGCTCGACTGGGTGGTTTACTGTGAGGTACCAAGAATAGTGCCTGCTGCGGTTCTTGCATCGGTTCTATGAGCTCTACAGGCGAAAATTGCACGGCACCCAATCCAAACCCGGCAAGTTGTGCTGCTTTAGCACCGGCAGTGGCGCCTTCAATCAACCCGTCTCGCAGGCCAAAAGTGCCATTGCAAGCGCCTACCGAGCGCTCTTGCTGTTTTGAGTCGCCAGGTCTAAAGCTTACAATCGACTCATCCCAAACTGGTTTGGCGCCGGTATGGGAACTGAGATGAATAGCGGCACTCCAACCTCCAGAGGTCGCTATAAGGTCACAGGGCAAACGTTTTACCTCACCCGTGATGGCGCTGCCGCTTTTATTCAGAGGAGCAACCATGGCTGCGCGTACTCGTTTTCCACCTTTAGCTTCGATGACGCCATGACCACTTGCTATTTGAATACCCAGAGCCCTGGCCTGTTCAACTAATTCACCGTTAGGTGACTGGCGCGAGTCAACCACCGCTACAACATCTCGACCCGCGGTGTGCCAATCAATGGCTGTTTGGTAGGCGTTATCGTTGGTGGTGGCTAAAATAAGTTTGCTTCCGGGTGCCACACCATAGCGATTAACATAGGTTGATACAGAGGATGCTTGCATCACGCCTGGAATATCGTTGTGCGCAAACACCAACGGGCGCTCAAAGGCACCTGTTGCTAAAACCACTTGTTTGGCCCTTACTCGGTGCATTCTTTGCCTTACTTGCTGTCCCTTGCCTGCACTCAACCCCAGATGATCTGTGCGTTTTTCTAAAATGGTCAAAAAGTTGTGGTCGTAGTAGCCAAACACTGTGCTACGGGGCAGTTGCTGCACGTTGCTATAACGATTTAGCTGCTCAACCATGTCTGCGACCCATTGGCTAGCCGATACACTGCTTAGGGTTTGAGTGGATGCCAGCAGGCTACCACCAAACTCGCTCTGTTCATCTGCAATGATGACTCGGGCACCAGCCTCTGCTGCTTCACGCGCAGCAACTAAACCTGCCGGCCCTGCACCTACCACCAACACATCGCAGTGCTGATTAAGTTTGTCATAAACATCTGGATCGGCCTCAACGGGTGTTTTACCCAACCCAGCCGCCTTGCGAATAAAGTGCTCGTAGGTCATCCAGAGTTTTTGTGGGTACATGAACGTTTTATAGTAAAACCCTGGCGGCATTAAGCGCCCAAACCAACCCATTATGCCCATCAAATCAAAATTAACATTTGGCCATCCATTGACACTTGAGGCTTCAAGCCCCTCGTAAAGCTCGACCTGAGTGACCTTAAGATTGGGTACGGTAGCTGCGCCTGAGCCTAGCTGAATAATACCGTTGGGCTCTTCGGCACCATGGCCCACAATACCGCGGGGTCGTGAGTATTTAAAACTGCGACCTACTACATTCACGCCATTTGCCAGTAAAGCTGAGGCTAGGGTATCACCCATTACTCCCTGATAGGCTTTGCCGTTGAATGTAAAATTAATATTTTGGTCAGGGTTTGTGCGCCCAGCATTAGGCAGGCGGTTTAGTTGTTTCATGCGCCCTCTCCAACAATGCTTGGCTGCGTGCCGACTTTGTAGGTCTCAAGAATTTCATAGGTCACTGTGTTACGTGTGGCATTAAAATAACGACGACACCCAGTCACGTGGTACCACATTTCATGGTGGATACCGCGAGGGTTTTTGCGAAAAAACAAGTAATCACCCCACTCTTCGTCAGTGAGTTTTTCAGGGGCTAAGGGGCGGGCAATATGGGCTTCACCACCGTAGCTAAACTCTTCTTCACTACGCAATTCTTGGCAGTGTGGGCAATAAATTTGTAACATAAATAGTCTCTCAAACTATGTTTGATAATGGTGTCAGTGGGCTACACCTGCGGCCCCATGCTCGTCAATTAAGGCTCCACTATTAAACCGGCCAATATTGAAGGCTTCAGCCAATGGATGAGGCCTGTCATTAGCCACGGTGTCAGCAAAAACAAAACCAGAGCCAGGCGTGGCTTTAAAACCACCGGTACCCCAACCACAGTTGAAGTAAAGGCCATCCACTGAGGTTTTACTAATAATCGGACAAGCATCAGGACAGGTGTCGACGATGCCGCCCCATTGGCGGTTCATTTGCACTCGACTAAATGCCGGAAACAGCTCACAAATGGCCTGTACGGTGTGCTCTATGACATTGAATGACCCACGCTGGCCATAACCATTATAGCTGTCTACCCCTGCACCAATTACTAAGTCGCCCTTGTCAGACTGGCTGATGTACCCGTGCACTGCATTTGACATAACCACTGTGTCTAGACAGGGTTTAACGGGCTCTGAAACCAATGCTTGAAGAGGTCGTGATTCAACGGGCAACCGCAAGCCTGCCATTGCCGCCACTACTCCGGAACTACCCGCAGTAACACAGGCGACCTTGCGCGCACCAATAAAGCCGTTGGTTGTTTCTACACCAATTACTGCACCATCTTTTCGACGAATACCAGTCACTTCGGTCTGCTGAATCATGTCAACTCCCAGAGCGTCTGCACCCCGAGCATACCCCCAGGCCACCGCATCGTGGCGGGCTGTGCCCCCGCGCGGTTGCCAGGAGGCACCCAAGATAGGGTAGCGACTATCTCGAGATATATTGATTAGTGGCGCAATTTCTCTTACTCGCTCTGGGGTCACTACCTCGCCGTCAATACCGTTGAGTCGGTTGGCATTGACGCGCCGCTCAATGTCGCGCATATCTTGTAGGTTATGCCCCAAATTAAGCACACCGCGCTGGCTAAACATTACGTTGTAGTTTAATTCTTTACTGAGCCCTTCCCATAATTTGAGGGATAGTTCGTAGAGTTGTGCTGCCTCGTCCCAGAGATAGTTTGACCGAATAATAGTGGTGTTGCGGGCGGTGTTTCCGCCACCGAGATATCCTTTTTCGACAACGGCAACGTTGGTTATACCGTGTACTTTTGCCAAGTAGTAGGCTGTTGCTAAGCCGTGTCCGCCGCCACCAACAACGATGACGTCGTATTCTTTTTTGGGCTTGGGACTACGCCAGACTTTCTGCCAATTTTCATGGTAGCTAAGGGCGTTTTTTAACAGACTAAAACCAGAGTATCGTTTCATAGTGAGCACAAAGTTAAATGTAGATTATCAAGGGTGTATTTGACCAGTTTTACGGTTGGGACTGCTAGAATAAAAACGCCAATGTGTGACTCAAAAACGACAAAATAACGCTCAAACCGTAAAAACAAGGGTTTTAGGGCTAAAATGTCATTATAGTTATGACGTAAAACCATTTTTTGTTGTATTAAAACGACTTATAGAGGGTGTTTGGCCATGCCTGAAACGACCTTACAGACGCATCATTCTGCCCACCTTGCGGTAGGTTTTGTACTTATGCCTAGCTTTACTTTACTGCCCTTTTCGGCCTTTATTGATGCGCTACGCCTTGCTGCTGATGAGGGCGACAAAAGCCGTCAGGTTAACTGTCAGTGGACTGTTATGGGGCCGGATTTGGCTCCGGTGAGCTCTAGTGCTGGGGTGACAGTGAAACCATGGGAGACTTACCGTGACCCGTCAGATTTTGATTATATTGTGGTGGTCGGGGGGCTATTAGACCAGACTCTTGAGGGCAGTGACCATGTGGTTGATTATCTGCAGCGAGCAGATGACGCTCACGTGCCTATTGTAGGTCTGTGCACAGGATCTTTTGTGATGATTAGAGCGGGGCTGATGGATCAGCGACGTTGCTGTGTTTCATGGTTTCATCATAAGGATCTCACCGACCGCTTCGATAATGTCACCCCCGTTGCAGACCAGCTTTTTGTGGATGATGGCGATCGAATTACCTGCGCAGGAGGTGCTGTGGCTGCTGATTTGGCTGCCTATATTATTGAGCGTCATCTGGGCCAAAATTGGGCCCGCAAAAGTCTGCGTATTTTGGTTATGGACAATCCACGCCCCGCTGATGCTCCTCAGCCTCAACCAGGCGCTGATTATGAGGTAAGTAATCGCTGGGTGGCTAGAGCCCTTCTGCTAATGGAGCAAAACTTAAGTCGCCCATTGAGTACCGATGAAATGGCAGATCGTTTAGCGATCTCTAAGCGCCAGCTAGAGCGTTTATTTATTAGTGACACAGGTGAGAGCCTACAGAAGTTCTATCGAAAGATTCGATTGCGCTACGGATTGTGGCTACTACAAAATACTGATCGATTAATTACCGACATTGGCCAAGAGTGTGGATTCTCAGATACCGCCCATTTCTCTAGGGTATTTCGCCAAGCGTTTGATAAAAAACCAACAGATTATCGCAGCTAGCGCAGTGCCCTGCGCTCACTACTAGGGGGCTTGCTGTATAGGTCGCTGTAACATTTACTGAAATGTGGGGCTGTGGAAAACCCGCAGCTAATGGCAACGTCAATTACTGGAATGGACGTTTGTAAGAGTAGTAATCGCGCTCGGGATAATCGCAATTCTAAGTAGTAACGTGACGGTGCACAGTGAAGATAACGATTAAATAACCGCTCTAGTTGTCGCCGTGATATGCCTACATAATCTGCAACTTCATCTAAAGTCAGCGGCTCTTCTATGTTGCTTTCCATTAATGTTACAGCGTCTACTAACCTTGGTTGACTAGCTCCAATAAGATACTTCAGGGGTGCGCGCTGAGCATCTTTTTCGGTACGTACACGATCACAGGTGAACTGTTCTGATATTTGCTGCACTAACTGGTGGCCGTGGATACTGGCAATAAGATTTAGCATCAGATCAATAGAGCTAATACCACCTGAGCAGGTGTAGCGGTCACGATCAATAACAAACAAGCTTGATGCTATATTTAACTTTGGAAACTCTTCACGAAAACTGGCTATATTTTCCCAGTGAATGGTGCAACGGTATCCATCAAGTAAGCCTGCGGCTGCGAGAGCATAACTGCCTGTACAGATGCCTCCCATAGGAATTTTGCGCTTGGAGATCAGACGCAAACTCTCTATCAGCGGCTTGTCACAGTATTTTTTGACCGAGTAACCCCCGCAGACTAGTAGTATGTTTATGCCATCTGCATCTTTTAAACTGCCGTCCAGATTTACCTCCAATCCAGCACTGGATGTCACGGGTTCTCCATCAAGGCTACGCAGAGTCCAGGTGTACAGTTCTCGGCCGCTCAACCGGTTGGCCATGCGAAGGATACCCACAGCATTAGAAAAGGTGCTTAGAGTGTATTCTGGAAGCATTAAAAAACCAACGTGCATTGCTACGTCGGTCTCGTTGACTGGTGTTTCAGTTGAATTCGACATTTTCACCTTCTTACCATAATCATAGATTACGATATGCGTTTTAGGAAACGCCTGTTCGGTCTCTCATTAAAGACTCTTGAGGCGAGTATATGTTAACTAAGGGGAATATAAGAAGCTTTTTTATCGTCGTCGTCTTTTTCGCCCGCCAGGGGATTCTGTGATGAGCTTCTCGGGGGGTTTGTCGATTGTGGAAAACAAGTTTGGAAAAGGATCTGTCTTGTTCGGGAACGCCATGGCATCAACAAAGTACTGTTGAAATTTAGGCTCCATAGCCGTCTCAATTTTTTCTATATTGGTGACTAGATCCTCAATAGTATTGCGGGACTGGTTATTGAGTAATGCGATTCTAGCTCCGGTTCCAGCAGCGTTACCTGCTGAGGAAACCTGATTTAGAGCGCAGTCAGGAATTAGACCCAACACCATCGCATGCTGAACATTAATATGGCTACCAAATGCACCTGCCAAACGAATACGATCGACATGGTCAATATCTAGTTTGTCCATGAGCAGCTTAACTCCGGCGTAAAGGGCAGCCTTAGCTAACTGGATTTGACGGATATCATTTTGAGTGACCAAAATAGGTGCTTGGTTTTCAGTTAAATCTGATTGATACAATACATAAGACCAAGTGCGGCCATCGGCTACGACAAGGGGTGAACGGCTAGCCAATTCGCCATCTATAATGCCATCGACAGTGACAATACCTGAAAGATACATTTCAGCAACCACTTCGATAATGCCTGACCCACAAATACCTGTGACACCAAATTTTGAGGTCTCTTCGATGAAGCCTGGCTCATCGCTCCATAAATCTGAGCCAATCACTTTAAATCGCGCCACTAGAGTGTCTGGGTCAATGCGGACGCGCTCAATCGCACCGGCAGCTGCTCGCTGACCTGCGCTAATCTGAGCCCCTTCAAAAGCGGGTCCTGTGGGGCTGGAACACGCTAACAATCGATTTTTATCACCCAATACGATTTCGGCGTTGGTCCCTACATCAACCAGCAGAGTCATGGCTTTTTGCTGCTGCGGCTCTTCAGAGAGAATCACGCCAGCAGTATCTGCACCAACATGGCCAGCTATACATGGCAAGATATAGATTCTACCTCCATGATTAATCTGTAAATCTAACTCACGAGCTGGCATCTCCACTGCTGTGTCAGTAGTGAGGGCAAAGGGTGCTCCGCCCAACTCAACGGGATTAATTCCCAGCAGTAGATGGTGCATAATTGGGTTTGCCACAAGGGTGATTTCTAAAATATCCTCTACCTTTGCTTTGACCTGTTTGGCGACGTTTTTAAAGAGATCATTCAGAGCCACGCGAATTGCGTTGGTCATTTCTTGAGCACCCTCTGGGTGCATCATGACATAGGAAACACGACTCATTAAATCTTCGCCAAAGCGAATTTGTGGATTCATGACACTGGCACTTGCTAATACGTCTCCACTAGAAAGATCACACAGGTGCACTGCAACGGTGGTTGATCCTACATCTACCGCTACGCCATAGGCTAGATCATGAAAGCCCGCCCAAAGTGCAATAATTGAGTGATTTCTGTGCACTGCAACGGTAAGTCTGCGTCCACTTTCCTTGAGCGCAGGTTGCAAGCGAGCCAGCAATGCCGCATCGCAGGTCAAACTAGATAACCCCCAATCTGACTCTAGTACATCAAGTAGGTGCTGAAGATCACCCTTGGGCACTTCCATGTCAGGCTCTGGCACCTCTACACAATACAATCGGGTGGCCGCATCAAGCTCAATATCACGATATTCAGCAGCTTTGCGAACCACTTGACGATGGACTTGGCTCTCTGGTGGAACGTCAATAACACAGTCATCAAGTAATAGCGTATGGCAGCTTAGTCGACGGTCTTGTGCGAGGGGCTTTTTGCGTTGGTTATAACTTTTTTCAGTTTCACTTAAGGGGGAAAGATGATCTTTTGACGACTGAATCTGATGCTTGGGGAAGGCGCCTTCAGCACAGGTAACCTGACAACGGCCACAGAGACCTCGCCCTCCGCAAACAGAATCAATATCAACTCCCAAACTTCGGGCAGCATCTAGTAATGGCGTGTTGACAGGAAAGCTGCCGCGCCTACCAGAGGGCGTAAATACTACCTTTACCATTGAGTCACTCATGACTGTCCTTCGCTAATACGTAGTCTCCTTAACGAGCGCGGCGACGGCTGGTTCTTCCGCCTCGACCAATCTCTGCAGTGGGTTCTCTGTAGGCTTTAATCCAATTAGCACAATTAGGATCTTTGCCCATCATTACATCCCCACCTCGAACCGCTGCCATGACTTCTGGATGCAATGGACTGGTGATTGCCGAGGTCATTCCAGCGCCCATAGCCATAGTTAAAAAGGCGCTATTAATGCCATTGCGATTAGGCAAGCCAAAGCTAACATTAGAAGCACCGCAGGTGGTGTTGACTTTAAGCTCTTCACGCAGACGTCGAACCACATGCATGACCTGCAGACCTGCTGTGTTGATTGCTCCAATCGGCATCACCAGGGGATCAACCACAACATCACTGTAGTGAATTCCGTAATCTGCTGCACGCTCGACGATCTTTTTTGCAACAGCAAAGCGCTCATTAGGATCTTCAGAAATACCGGTTTCATCATTAGAGATTGCTACCACCGCAGCCCCGTATTTTTTTACTAAGGGCAATACGCGCTCGAGCACTTCGTCTTCACCGGTGACAGAGTTCACTAAAGCTTTGCCTTGGTAGACAGACAAACCAACTTCAAGAGCTGCAATAATCGATGAGTCAATACTAATGGGTGCATCTGTTATCGACTGCACTAATTGAATCGCTTCTCCAAGAATTCTTGGCTCATCTGCCAAGGGAATCCCCGCATTAACATCTAGCATTTGAGCGCCTGCAGCCACCTGTGCAAGAGCATCAGCTTCAACGCGACTGTAGTCGCCTACTTTCATTTCTTCGGCAAGTATTTTTCGGCCAGTGGGGTTAATTCGTTCACCAATAATGACAAAAGGATGGTCAAAGCCAATATTGACCTCTTTGGTAGCCGAGCTAATGGTAGTTACAGTCATAATATTTCCTATTTTTATTCGGTTGAATCCATTTACACTCTAGTTTCAACAGTATTTTCAATAATTTAAGTTGTTGTAAAACCTTTTTCTGAAATCTCAAAGTGTCCATCCTGAATCTTATACATCCACTCAGCTGACTTTTTAAGTCCTCCTAACGGATAGAGATGGCATTGTTGTATCAGGCAATCAGGGTCAGCGTTAATACCTTCGATCAAATCTCTCAATAATTCACTGGGCTCTGATGAGGGTGCATTGACGAACTTGCCCAAGACGGAGTCTTTTAGACCCAGCTTTATCATGTCTAAGGGGTTACGGGTTAGAAAGCGCATGGACGGGCCCACTCCACAATGTTGAGCATGGCGCATCAATGTTTTAATAGTTGCTATACCGGGAATACCGACGTAAACAGGCAACATGTTGCCTTGCTCACGAATTTTCTTTTCCCACGCAAGCACTGGGGCTGCTTCAAAGACAAACTGCGTCGCAAGATAGAGGCTCATGGCGGACTCTTTTGCATAGTCATTCTTTTGCTGAATGGCCAAAGCACAATCTGCATCGGAAATGTCCGGACTACCTTCGGGGTGACCTGCCAAACCAAGCTTTGTAAAACCGTACTTCTCAAACAAGCCCGTACGTAATACGTCAATGGAGGCATTAAATTCACCAACAGGTTTGT
>UPTG01001403.1_pt1 | contig 17765 bp, 30 predicted proteins | sample 2160121 | NCBI WGS metagenome assembly UPTG01 (sample SAMN06266255, study PRJEB28933) | marine metagenome | isolation source: Columbia River Estuary | place: USA:Columbia River Estuary, USA | collected 2014-07-27
ATGCAAACCGAGAGCACTACCCCGTTCTCCTTAGTAATGGAAACTTGATTGAAGAAACCAGTACTCATACTACTTGGCATGACCCAACACCCAAACCTTGCTACTTGTTTGCTTTAGTAGCTGGCAAATTAGATTTTCTTCAAGATGAATATATCACTTCAACAGGAAGAAAAGTTGACTTAAGGGTTTATGTTGAACCTCACAATATGCACAAAACTGCTTTTGCGATGAAGTCTTTAATTAAGGCATTTGAGTGGGATGAGAAAAGATTTAATTTGTGCTATGATTTAGATGTCTACATGATTGTTGCTGTAGATGACTTTAATATGGGCGCAATGGAAAATAAGGGTTTGAATATTTTTAATTCAGATTGTGTTTTAGCAAACCAAGAAACATCAACAGATTTAAGTTTTATAAGAATTGAATCTATCATTGGTCATGAATACTTTCATAACTGGACTGGTAATAGGGTGACCTGTCGGGACTGGTTTCAACTGAGTTTAAAGGAAGGTCTAACCGTTTTTCGAGACCAGGAGTTTTCTTCCGATTTAAGGTCTCGAGCAATCCAGAGAATTACAGATGTTGTTCAACTTAAAACAAGACAGTTTGCTGAAGATTCTGGGCCTATGGCTCACCCTGTAAGGCCAGAGTCATATATTGCAATGGATAATTTTTACACTGCCACAGTTTACGAAAAAGGTGCTGAAGTTATTCGAATGATTCATACGATTTTAGGAGAAGACGGCTTTCAAAAAGGGATGCTATTATATTTTGAGAGGCATGATGGCGATGCAGTCACAATAGATGATTTTGTGGCGAGTATGGCGGATGCAAATTTTGAAAATTTCGACTCTATTGATGCGCCCGACTATTCAGTAATTTATGGTGATGACCCTCAAGTGAGTGTAGCATCGCCAATTCTTAATATAGAAGAACTTACTGCATCTCAAATTAGAAAAGCGGAAGAGAAACTTCAGCAATCTAAAAAAGCGTTAGCAGATTTAATTGAAGCAGATAAAAAAGGCGACATTGCAAGCGCAATGTGGACATTTGATGAAGTAGATGAATTATACAACGCAAAAATTTCAGCAGATGACAAACGTGCTTTCTTTATTTATTTACAAAATAAGACAAGAAAGAAATTAACGGGTGATTTCGATGCTAAATATGGTAGTTCATATCCTGCACAAGCAAACACCATTTTGGAGTTGATGAAAAAAGGATGTTTATTCTATGACCCAACGGCTAAATTGGGGGAAAGATTACAACCTAAAGTAATATACCAAAGCGGAAATATTTGGAAAAAATGGGGTAGCCTTACCAATAAAAAAGACGAATACATTAAGCGTTTTGGACAAACAATTTATGACCTTCACGTTAGCACTTTAGAACCTATTTGGCAAGAAATTAATAAAAATCGTTTGAGTGTTCGTGGAGATAAGGATATGCGATTAATTTTAATTCCTATATCATCTTTAGCAGAAGACATCAAAATTTCGGGTATTCAAAGTCCCGTAGATAAATCAACTATTCAAGAAAATTTTAGAGTTTACACCTCATTTAAAAAAGGAGAACTTGTTGAAGACTACTTAAACGATTATGGTTCAAGTAACAACTACATAAATAAAAAAGTAATTAGCCTTCAAGAAGGTTTTATTTTATGGTGTAAACAAGCAGGTAGAGGTCAACAAGCACAAGAAAATGGTATTCAATGGTCTGCAATTACTACGGGTATAGATGAGTTGTTAGATTACTACTTAAAGCCAAAATCTAATCCTTTCTCAAAAGTCCAGTAATAATTGCCTTGAGTTAGGTCTTTGGTCTTTGGTTCAAAGTCAATAAGTTTAGCGTTCATAATATAATGAGAGAGAACTATCCTCTAGTTATTTCCACTATCTTTTTCAGTTGTGCTTCGATTACTTCTGCACGATTAGGCCAATGAATATAGGCCTCAGGTGATTTGGCAAGTTTAACAAGTAATGGGATGATTAGTTTCTCTAACTGTTGAAACTTTTCTTTTTGAATTTTGCCAAGATTGTCTTTTCTCAAATCGTACTCATCGTCCATTTGTGATTTTGCAATCTCTAATTCAACCTCATGTTTATCGTCAATCTTACCTGATGCTGTTGATACTTCTCTAAGTATCTTGTCTAGTTTAGTTTCTAACCTTGATATAATCTCAGTAGATACTGCTTTACCAACACCATCAGCAGTCTGTTGAACTACTTGTTGTGTTGCCTTTGTGTCTGCGACTGTTTGGTCTGAAGGTTTACTTGAAACTCCTGTGAAGCCCCAATCACCACCAGTATCAAACCCGTCTAAAAAATCAAAATCTGCCATAGCGTTCTCCTTGTATACTACTATTTATACGATTGGCACATTATTTAATTGGGTTCTGTTTCGCCATTCTGCGTTTGGCAAGTGTCTTGTGTTTCTCTCTGACTTGATTGACCTTTATGTCTGTGATACTGGTCTTACCATATTGTTTGTTAAGATTACTAGATGGGTGTGCTTCTGAAATCTTAGCAAGTGTTTCTTTCCAACCATCATCAGTCTTAGCATCAATGTTGTCGCCTTGACCGCTGGCAATATTTACTGTTTTGATTAAGATTTCAGCGTTGTTTTCTTCTTTATATGCATCAAGTTCAGATATTCGCATATTTTTTTCCCACTCAACGCCTGTTGTTTTATTTCTAAAGTCGTATGTTGGCATTTATTCCTTCTGTGAACCATGTTGGTGTTGTAGTTTTCCATGTCGCAAAACTTTTCTTATACTTTATATAGTAATCTCTGTAAGCAGTAATACTGTCTTTGTTTTTTACATCATCAGGCATCGCTTGTAAAGGTTGTGTAAATGGTACATTAGGAATATTTTCTGGCACTTCTCTGAGTATGCCTCTCAGTTTGATAAACGACATATGGTCTTTGCCATATCGTGTTTTGAATTCTTCATGCAAACAACACCACATGTCATACAACCATTCGTAGTTCTCTTTACTTTGTCGAAGCCAGATGTTACTAGGGTGATTGACATGACAAGATTTGTAGAGGTAATGGTCTCGTCTTGGGTGAGAGTATGTTTTCATTGTACGACCAATCTTATTCAAACGAGTAACTTCTTTGCCGTCAAGGACTCTGTGAGCAGTAGACATTAGTTGAGCATACTCAACCATCATTTTACTGCTGTGTTTGTCAAGGTGCATTTCTGCACAAACTTTTGGGTCTTTGTCTAGGTAAAATATATTCATTCTGTTTCTCTCTCCTTAGGTCGCATACAATCTGGGAATATCTTTAATGGTTCTTGTTCTATCCATATGAGTTCTGGTTTTTCAAGCCCATGTTCTATGTAGTCTGCCCACTTTATTACTTTGACTGTGCCGTCACCTTGTGGGATTCTGTATTCGCTATTCATACAAGTATTATACTATGTTTTGATAAAAAAGTCAAGCGATTATAGGTCATAAACTCCTCTTATGTTGTTTTTAATTACTGAACGAACTAAAGGAATATAGTTCGGGTCTGTCGCATATGAATCAAGTGTCATTGCCAACTCCATACCATCTGGTATTACTCCGTCATTAAGATGTCGTTGTCTTAAACTTCTGAACGCTTCATAAGCCCACACTTCATTAATAATTCTTACATAGTATTCTACACTATCACATTTGCTAGCAAACACTTTGACGCCCCAGCCAGGCCAGTTTGTAAGTGTTTTTGGCAACATGTAGTTATCATTCCTATCAAAAGTTCTAATGCCAAAAAGGTTGTTAGCTTCATTTGCAAATCGACTATCACCCCAACCAGTTTCAACAACTGCCTGTGCCACAATCAATTCATTTGGCACTTGTTTGTGAATAGGCATATCTTTGTATAGGTGTTCAATACAAGAATTAAGCGAGTAAACAAATAAAGATTTTGTTTTTGTTATGATAGTAGGTTTGTCAATTACTTTTGCTTCAGTAGATGTAAAAGCAAAAAGAGCTATTGCCAAGATACATGCAGTAAATACATGTATCACAGTTATTTCAAACTGTTTCTTTTTCTTTTTGAGTTTGTTTCTTCGTAATCTTTGAGTGGCGTATTTGTTTCTAATCATAAAAAAATCTCCATGCTTCTTCGTCTGTTATGGGTAGTTTCTCATAAGGTACCGTATCTTTCGGTAAAGGTAAATCATCAGTCATAATGTAAAAACCCTCCTTTCAGAGGGTTTTGAAAGAATATTAATCTTTTTTCATAAAGTTATCATCCCAACCAAATGCATCTTTGACTAGGTTAGCAGTAAATCCTTTGTACTTGTTGTTGACTTTCTTATTGACAACAGTTACTAAGAATTCTGCCTCTTCGGCACTAAGACCTTCTAACATTTGAATAAAGAGTGTTTCTCTTTTATTATTTGATAGTGTATTATCACCACCTTTTGTGAACAAATACAAACGCTTTGCTTCTTGTTGAAGTAAAGTGTGTTCTGTTCCTACAGGAGCATCATTCGCCGTGTATGGTACATCGCCATCTGGCAATAACCATTCTATGTTCGGGTCAAATGCACCTTTTAAAACCTGTCGTAAAGGTACTGAATCGTGTTCTTTCAATACTTTTAACTTTTTAGGTTTGTCTTTTGCATTGTTTATCTTTGTAGCGATTTCGCTGAACAAAGGAGGTACTGCTCTACCTGATTCAGATAGTGCGGCCATGCCTCGTCTAGTTGTTAATGCTGGGTGGGATTGTGTTGTTGCTTGCTCTTCTATGATAGAGCCATCAGGGTTTCTTCTGATTATCATGTTATTCTCCTTAACAGTTCTTTTGAAGTCTAAAATTCGTCAATGACTTCAATTAAAGTTTTAAGTTTTCTTGTAATAAAGTAGTTAAGAATCTTACTTCTGTGTGCTACTTTAACCTCGTTAAATTCATCATATATTTTCGCCTCAATTTCTGGCGGTATTAGACTTAAATCAATTAGTTTTTGATTTCGGTCATAATTCTGTTGTTCTTCAGGAGTCATAGTCATAACCATTTCGTTTAACCATGCCTCAATTTTCTTTTTAGTTAAAGGCCTTTGTCGTCTGCCTTCAATAAAAACATTATCATCTGACAATACATTTGGGATGCCATCACTTCGGTCACCTTTTAGTATATGCTCTTTAATATATATACTCGGGTTTTCATCTTTTCCTATGAATTTATTTAACACAGGACTGTATTGTTGCACATTCTTGTTGTGTAACTGAATGAAATCTTTGTCGCCAGATAGTATCAGTATCTTCTGGTCGTGATGTTTTCTTACTAGAACAGCAATAATATCATCTGCTTCTGTTGTATCTAGTTCAACATATCTGTATGGCATATGTTCTTTGAGTTCTCGTCTAATGTTCATTAGAATCTCAAATATCTTAGGCCAATCATGGTCTGATTTCTCTCGTGATTCTTTTCGGCCTGCCTTATAGTTTGGGAATATCTGCTTTCGCCACACATTACCACTATCACAAGCAAGAACCATTTCGCCATACTTATCACGAAACTTTTTATTATGCCCACGAAGTGAATTCAACACCATGTGTCTGACTAAATCTTCACTTAGTTCTGGTGCATTACGACCATTAATCTGAATCATCAGATTAGAAATCATTATTTGACTTAAATCAACTAGTATCATAATCTATCCCATCACCATATCGAATGCTTCTTCACGACTCATTTCTCGCTCTCGTAGAGCATCATTTGCTCGTTTATCGAGTTCACGCTTTTTGAGGAACTTATATACTGTACCAGTTGTGTTTAGATTGGGTTTAGGGTCGTATGAAGTACCGAACGCAAGTTCGTCTTTGTTTGCATATGAATATTCAATGCCGTTGATATCTTTTGCCATTATTTACCACCTTTTTTCATCATAATATAGTTATATTATACACGAATACTGGACTCGTGTCAAGCATTATTCCACTTATTTAGCGTCTTTTTTTAGCTAATTCGTTGTTAATCCACGCCTGTGCCATTGGCGATGATGGTTTACTTCTGACTAACTTTTGAATTTCTTTGTAGACTTTGATATTAACATCTTCAGCCTCTACACTATTATCTACTTCAACAAAGTTCTTAGAACCAAAGATAGCACGAAGTTTAGGTATGTTCTTTTGAATTTGTCTATGACTGTTGATAACGATTGGTTCTGGCACACTTCTTGGTCGCATCTCATTTCGTTTAAGTGCAACTTCTAGTGTTGTATTTACAAACACCATGTAAGTATCATAACCAAGGTATCTCATTGATTGGGCTTCTGATTCTATTCTTGCAGTATCTCGTGCAGTACTATCAAGTATCATCCCCAAACGACCATCAATGGCGTGTTGGTGCATATATGCAGTACCTACTTTTGCTCTTGACCTAAGCGCATCTTTCTTTTTTGTTTGGGCAGCAGTAAAAGAACCCATTTTCTTTAAGTTTAATCCTGCGTTTTTAGCGTATCTCTCAAAACCATCATCACTATTAATGACTTTCATTCCTTGACCCATGAGAGTTCTTGCTGATACCCATGACTTGCCTGAACCAGGTCCGCCTGCCAAAAAGAATGCTTTGAATATATTCTTGTCGTAGACGCCTTCGTTGATTGCTTCTTCGTTATCTAGGTAATCATTAAAGTTTAACATAGTTGTTTTTAAAAGATATATTAACTATTTATATCATTTGCCAACTGGCGCTACTGTAACCCAACCCATTAATTTATCTTCAAACTCACCATAGTACATACTTGACCAGTCGCCTGTTTGAATATAGTTTTTGATAGAACGAATATAAGACTGAGCACCAATTCTAGTTCTCATTGCCTTGTCTTTGTCCTTTTGTGATATGTCGCCGTTTCTTGAGCGTTCTGTTAGTCTAGCAGTTTTGACAATGCCTTCTTGTGTTTTTATCCACTTCTTTACATTGACATATGACATTGTGTTATCGTCTGATAATGCTTTCACAGCATCATGTACATTTACTAACTTAGGTGGCTTTCGCTTTGCACGAAGTTTTGCCATCTTCAATCTCATTGCTTCTTTCTTTAACATTTCTTCTGTAGTCATCATATAGTTATTCCTCAAAGTTCAAAATCATTTATATCTAAAAGTTCACCTCTGAAATTAATCTTACCCTTGTCGATAAAATATTCACGAAGTTCATTGAAACCACCAATGTGCTTTTCATCAATCACAATTTGTGGTATCGTTCTTACTGGCTTGCCCAATTCTTCAAAGAGTTCTTCTAAAGAAATATCTTTAGTAACAACCTTCTCTGTGTACTCATGGCCAAGTTGCGTTAATAACGCCTTTGCTTTATCACAAAACTGACAGGCAGGTTTGCTATAAACTGTAACATTCATTTTCTTTCCTTACTTTTTGAAGTTCAATGAATAATGTTTGCCATCAACATAAAACACTACAGTTGAATGACTGTAAACCTCACTCACTTCTTCTTCATATCTTGTTTGTACATCACAGACAGTAACGACACGAGAACCTTGACCGTTTTTGACTTCTTCATCATGTGCTAATGAAGCACCCATGAGAGCGCCGAACAAAGTCATTGCATCTTTACCATCACCATTTCCGAACTGATTGCCTATTGCACCACCAAAGAGTGCGCCGACCAGTTCATTAGTTGCACTTCCATCACCTGCAGGTTGTACTCTGTCTTGGCATACTTCTACTCTATAAGGTATCTGTTTGATAACAGTTTTATATGTATCGGTTACAACGCCTCTATCAATAGGGGTTGCAGCCATTGTCGCAGTTGATACTGCTATTGTGAATAGTGCAATTAATTTCTTCATTCTATCTCCTGTATAGCGTCAAATTGTACACGATTATCTATAGGTGTAACCAACATATACATGCATAGTACTAATAGAGAGATAGCTACAATCTTTGACATTGTTTTTTAAGTAGTTTTTACTATATTATACACTGGTTGAGGACTAATGTCAAGCATTATTCCATGTTTTTTGCGTAAAGATAAACTCTGGCGTGAATTATAACGGCATTCTGAACCACATGTCATCATCATCATCGCTGTCTTGAGATGAGGCAGCATTGATTCGTAAGAATGTGAGTAGTTTTGTATAGAATGATTTTATTTTTGTCATTTTTCACGCCTGAGTTAAATGAAGCTTGAGATATCAAATCAAATTTCGGATTAGATACGCACTTTTGGTGTTGTATCTGCCTATATTTAGAAAATCAGAAACTTTGACTTTATTCTGTTGTATATTTACAGATGAAATACGCATCTGCTACATCTGAAACTGGTGATTTTGATGTCGTATCGAACACTTGTGCAAGATTTGTGCCTGTATCTTTTTCAAATGCGTCAATCATTAACTCTTTATTTGCGTTTCCTTTTCCTGTCGCAAACTTCTTAATAACTGATGGCGGAATTAAATTATAATCCCAACCACACTCCATTTTCAACTTATACTTTAATAACCCTAGGTTTTCTGCGATATGAAATACTCTTCCCGTGGAACCATACGAGTAATCTTCTATCTGAATAGGTGTATCACCTGGCCAATAGAAATATCCATGTTTGATTTGATACTCTTTTGTGTGCTTTTTAATGATGTCTACAACCCAATCAGCAATCTGACTATATCTTTCAGGTTCGCTTGTGTATGGTTTGTGTGATGTGCCTATGTATCTAACATTAGTTACAAAAGGGCGACAAAATGTAGCATCATACTTCTTTGTGTTTGTTAAGAAGTAAAATGTACAATCTTCGTATTTAAATTCGCCTTCACTTGTGTTGACACATACGCCTGGTGAACTTAAACTATAATCAATCCCAATCTTCATTTAATAATACATCTTCTTCAACTTGTTCATGCTCTTCGCCACAGAAAGGACAATACTGTTCGATATAATCGTCCTCATCTAAATCATGTACTACAAGAAATGTTGCAGAACAATTTTCGCATATTGTTTTAATTGCCACTAAAAGTCTCCATCAACATAGGACCGAATTGTACCATAATCCACGAGAGAGCGCCAATCGCAACTAAACCTAATAACATCCATTTCATTTTGAAATCATCTACCATCATTTTAAAACCAACTATTTCATTCCCTAATATTCTTAAAGATAGTTCTAGTTTGCCTTCATCTGCTTTATTACTCATAATTGAAATCCTTTAAAACTGTTTGTTTCGACATCTTGTTTGATACCACCCACAACATAACTTTCAATCTCTGTTTCTTGTGGTGCGTTCTGTAGACCTCGACTATTTAACCAATGTTCTGTCCAAGGTAGAGGGTTGTTTCTTAATCCTTGTTCATATGGTGGTGTGAGTCCAATACTTTTCATTCGTCTATTTGCCATAAACTCGACATACTGATTGAGTAGTGTGGCATTTAGACCAATCATTGAACCTTCTTGAAAGAGATAATCTGCCCAATCTTTTTCTTGTTGCACAGCCTCATCATACATTTTGTAAACTAGTGGTTCACACTCTTGCATGATTTCAAGCATCTCTGTATCGTTTTCTTTGTTACGGTAGTTATTTATAATGTTCTGAGAAACAGCAAGATGTACATTCTCATCTCTAGCAATAAGAGATATAATCTTTGCACTTCCTTCCATTAACTTTAACTCGCCAAAACCAAACGAACATGCAAATGAAACATAGAAACGAATCCCTTCGAGTATGTTTACATTGATGAGATTTAGATATAGTTGTTTCTTCATCTCTCTCATGTTGCCTTTGCCTGTCGTATGGTACTTTTGAGCATACTCTATAAACCTATCATATGATTCGGTTACTGTTTCTGCTCTTGCCATAATTTCAGGCGTCTGTACAATTGTGTCTAGTACAGCCGTTGGATTTGAATAGACATTCTTCATAATATAGGTGTATGACCTACTATGAATTGTTTCCATAAAATCCCATGCAACAATCATTGATTCTAATTCAGGCAACGAACAGTAAGGCAAGAACGCTAGACATGGACCTCTGCCCTGTACACTATCTAATAGTGTCTGATATTTTAAATTAGCGGTAAATATGTGCCTCTGTTCTGCTGTTAATGAATTAAAATCATTTCTGTCTTTTTGCAAAGACACTTCTTCTGGACGCCAAAAGAAACCCAATTGTTGTTGATTCAACTTCTCAAATATGGGGTACTTTTGTTGGTCAAACCTCTGCGTGTTCGGCTCAGCGCCAAAGAACATCGGTTGTTTAGTCCAATCTACTTCTTCTGTATTAAATACTTTAGTCATTCTTTTTGCCGTCTAACGGTCCTGGTCCTTGTGTATAGTGTAAACCATCATTGCCGTTTTGACCAATGATATCCATTCTGGATACTGGCTTTTCAACAGGTATGTGTTGCTCTGCATCTATGTTTGAAAAGATACCAACCTTGTCTGCTCTTTCCCACATTTCAATAATATCATCTCTGATATATTCAATAGGAGTGCCAGTAGGGTATTCATGCGACCAGTTGAATGCCATCTTTGTGGCGTTCTCTCGTATAGTTTTGAGTCTGCGATTCTCGTAATATTGTGCCTTACGCCATGCAACTCTATCTATAAATTTTTGTGTGTATTTTTGACCGAATAGTGTTTTAAGCATTTCTCACCCTCTTACTGTTTGGGTGGCGTTTTGCTGTAAATGTACTATGACTCATATTCTTTTTCACTCTTGGTTGTCCTTTCTTAGTTATAATTCCTGGTATACTTCTCTTTCCCATTATATATTCTCCTCTTCGTTTGGGTCAAAATAATTGTTTCCGTCAAAGAAAGGCCATATTGGTTCAGTCTGATTGACATCACACTTATGCATCCTTTCCATCTTATCTATGTAATCGTTATTATCAATTGAAGGGTCGATTTGACCATCTTCAATCAAGGCGTTCATCCAGTCAAAATAAACCATCTGGTCGCCTGTTGGTAAATTGTGAAATTGTATCGGTCCTTTTGCCATTATATCATACACGCTTCACAATAATCATCATAATCTTCCTGAGATTGAAATTCTTCTCTCTCTTTCATAGGTTGATTATCGTGCCAACCAACTGAATGTGCAGGCTCATCTATGTCTGTCTTTGCATCATATGTATTCTGATAGTATGATGTTTTCCATCCCAACTTATATGTAGTCAATAAGTCATTTGCCATGACAGATATTGGCACTTCACCGTCTTTGTAGTTCTCTGGATTATAACTCCAGTTGCCACTTATTGCCTGGTCAAAATACTTCTGCATAGTTGCAACGACATTAATATAACCTTCGTTACTAGGCATATCCCATAGTAGTGTGTAGAAGTTTTTCAGTCTGTAGTAATCAGGAACAATTTGTTTAAGTGTGCCTTTTTTACTTTTCTTAACTGAAAGATAATCTCTTGGGGGTTCTATGCCATTTGTTGCGTTAGACACAACAGAACTCGATTCTGAAGGCATTTGTGCTGAAAGTGTACTATGCCTTAGTCCATGTTCTTGTATATCTTTTCGTAATTGTTTCCAATCATAACTTAACTTTCTTTTAACTATCTTGTCTAAGTCTTTCTTGTATGTGTCAATTGGAAGTATTCCGTCTGAGTATTTAGTCTTTTCAAAATATTCACATTTGCCCTTTTCTTGTGCAAGGTTGTTTGATGCTTTCAACAGATAGTATTGAAATGCCTCTGTTGTTTCATCTACTAGTTCAAGTGCCTCTTTGTCGCCGTATGCAACATGATTCTTTGCAAGATAGTGAGCAAGACCAATATAACCAATGCCTAGTGAACGCCTTGATTGTGCCGACTGTTTTGCAGCCACAATAGGATACTCTTGGTAGTCAATGATTTCATCTAATGCTCGAACTGACAAATCACATAGTTCTTCTAAGTCATCCTTATCTTTAATTAAACCTAGATTGACAGCAGACAGAATACATAGTGCAATCTCGCCGTTCTCATCATCAATGTGTTGAACAGGCGTTGTCGGTAATGTTATCTCTTGGCAAAGATTTGACATGTAAACTTTGTCTTTGAAAGATGAGTGGGTGTTACAATGGTCAATATTCATAATATAGATACGACCAGTTTCTGCCCTTTCTTTCAATAATGCACCTATGAGTTCTTGAGCTCTTATCTTTGTTTTCGGTGTCTTGTAACTTCTCTCATACTTTTCATACAACTCATCAAACTCTGGCATACCAAACGCCTCATACAAACCAGGCACATCATGTGGTGAGAACAAAGTTATTTCTTCGTCTTTAATAAATCTCTCGTAGAATAGTTTTGATATTTGTATTGAGTAGTCTAACTTTCGTACTCGATTATCTTCTGTACCTTTATTGTTTTTCAGTACAAGTATATCTTCTATTTCTTGATGCCAGATTGGGAAGTGAACTGTTGCACTTCCGCCACGAACACCATTCTGTGTGCAACATCTTACTGTGGCTTCGAACTTTTTGAGAAAAGGAATAACACCAGTGTGTTGAATTTCTCCACCACGAATCCTCGAATTGATTCCACGAATTCTGCCAGCATTAATGCCAATACCTGCCCGTTGGGCCACATAACGGCCGATAGCCATGTCGCTAGAAAAGATGCTAGGTAAACTATCATCGCTATCGACCAGTACACAACTAGCGAACTGACGAAGAGGAGTCCTGACGCCAGCCATAACAGGCGTTGGAATATTAATTTTAAACTTACTGATGGCGTCATAGTATTTTTTGACATAGGTTATCCTTTTTTCTTTTGGGTATTTTGCAAATAGTGTAGCGGCAATCATCATGTACATAAACTGAGGTGTTTCAAATATATCACCATTACTTCTATCTTGCACTAGATACTTATCCATAACTTGTCGCAAGCCTGCATAAGTGAAACTGTAATCTCTTTCGTGGTCAATAAAACCATTCAGTCTGTCGATTTCGGCAGTTGTATAGTTTTCAAGTATGCCTTTATCATAAACGCCTCGTTCTACACACTTGTTAATTTGTTCTAGTAGTGTTGGGTGTTCCCACAACTTGTGAAATAGTTTCTTTCTTAATGAAAACAATAATAATCTAGCGGCAACAAACTGATAGTTCGGCGCATCTAAACTAATTAAATCATTTGCAGATTTGATTAGGATTTGTTGTATATCTTCTGTAGATATTCCATCGAAAAATTGTATGCCACTATTCATTTCAACATGAGAGGCACTAACCCCTGTTATATTTTCAGTCGCATGTCCTACCATTGAGTGTATTTTTTCAATGTCTAGTGGCATCTTGCCTCGACCATTTCTTTTCCGTACCGATAGATTATCTGAGGTCATTTATATCCTTTTCCAATTATTAATGTTTTGAAGAGCGGTAAGGCCGCTATGTGTATTATTATATATAAGCGTTTGAACTTGGGTAGCGGACTTTCCAGAAAGAATTAAATCATTAATATCTTTGCCTTCTCTGACTGATTCTGGCCAAATACAGACATTGAAATTCTTATCAACTGCCCTTATCATTCTACTTACAATGTGTTCATTTCTAGGTTCATTATCAAATATCATGGTGCATTGTTGGTGTTGTATTGTGATACCACCGTCTGCATCTGCCCCAGCCATAGCAATTGCATTATCTAAAAACAGACTATCAATAGGACCTTCTGTTATCATTACAGGTTTGTTCAAATCAATTCTATCAAGACCATAAATCTTTTGTTTCGTTTCATCAAACTTAATTGTTATATACTTAGGTTGTTCTTTGCCAAATGCACGACCTTGAAAAGCAAAAAATTTACCAGCCCTATCATAGAATGGTATCACAACTCTAGGGTGGTCATGTTTTAAGTCTGGGAACTTGCCTGGTTGAATCTCATTACAAAACTCATAGAACTTAGTGGCAAGAAAAAACTTATCAAAATGTTCTTTAGGTATTTGTCGGTCAAATACAAACTGTTTTGCTGGGTGTGTTTGAACTAACTCATCAAATCTTCTTAGTTGTCTTAATGCCCTATCATAACGAGTGAACTCTGCAAATGGTTTCTCTTTAGATTTAAGTAACCTAGAGGGCGTGAAATCAAATTCAGGTTCTTCTTTTTTAGCAACAACTTTACCTTCTTTGAATCTTTCAAAGATATACTCTTTATGCATTGATGGGTCGACAAACTTGATAAGATTGCCAAGTGTTTGACCAACACCACAGTTGTGGCATTTGAAAAACATATCGTTTTTCTTCTGATAAACAAACCCTCTAGCTTTCGTTTGCGACTTCTGTGAATCGCCACAATGAGGGCATCTAAAGTTAAATAGATACTCTGATTTTCTTTTGAACTTAGGGAGTCTGGTTGAGAGAAGGTTTAGGTATTTGATATCTATGTATGTTGACATAACATAGATTATACACTATTTTAGAATTTTGTCAAGCTTTTATCTCAATAATTGCATCAACATGCTGTCTGGATTTGATACCATTAGTCCGACAATGATAGAACCGCCAACGATAATCCATCGCCATTTCTCTAATACAGCGACTCTGTTGTCTAACTGTTGTCTAAGATTACGGAGTTCATAGAGCATCTTACTCTCTGATTGAACCTGATGTTCTCTTAGTTCTCTACTGTTTGTTGTGATTCGTGAGTGTAAGTCTTTGAGGTCATTGTCCCACTCTAAACGGCGAGATTCTAGTGTAACGAAGATGTCGTTATCAGTTTCTTCTGCCTTGGCAAGTTTAGTTTCTTGTTGAACCAACATACCTTTTAATGATATTGTGATGTCGGTTAACTTTTCAATCGCAATCTCTAATCGCTGATGAATTAATGCACCTGATTCTGCATCCTTTTCAAGTAGTGCGACTTGCGTTTTGAGTTCTTCTAGGCTCACAACTTACTCCGTAACTTCAGGTTCTTCTGATTCGTAGTATTCTTTATACGCCAATAAGAGTTGTTTTTGTTCTGCAAGTTTGTTTCTTATGTCAGTATAGTTTACTTGTATTTTTTCATACCCAGTATCTTCTACAGCAAATAGAGCATACTCACCGCCTGCAGCCTTGAGTTTTTCAAATATCTCCATTGCATTATCTTTAGTGATAATAATCCATTCAACATCTTGCAGTTTCAATGGGTCTGGATTTGGTAAGTTAAGTGGTGTCTTTGAAACTTCAATTGTTGTAACTTGTATTTCTTGCACACTCTCTGAACAACTTGATAAAAATACTGCAAGTAGTCCTAGAAGTAGGATGTTTTTCATTTTATTCTCCATAATATTATTTAGGTACATAGTTCGGGTTTGCCAATCGAGGGCAATCTAAGTTTGCTTTTGACTTCTTTGTAACTGCGATTTCTTCTTCAGTAAGTGGCGAACCAGAAGCAATCTCCATACATCTTTTTGCGTTATCTCTTTCTTTATTTACTATCTTTACGACTAATGCTGGTCTTGCCTCTGCAAGTTGACCAAAGTCGTGTTCTGATAACTTTTTAATAAGAACATCTTTATCTGATTGTAAGTTATCTCTATTATCTCTAACATCAGCCAATGTTGTTCTGACTCTTTCAAAGTTTTCAGTCTGTTGTTTGATAGTTGCTTCGTTTTGTTCGACAGCGCCTTCTAATTTAGTAGTGTTAATCTTTAGAGTAGCATTGTCTGCTCGAAGTTTCTGAACATACACATACCCACCGCCAGCAACACTAACGATTAAAAAGAAGATTATTAACTTAACTTGAAACATTAGTTACTAATGATATCAAAGATATCTTGTACTGTTTCAATGCCATCAGCTTCTTCGTCAGTAATAGGACGATTGAATTTTTCACCAACTTCAATGATTACTTCTAAATTAGTCCAATCATCAGAATCTAAATCGTCTATTAAATGAGATGTTGCTGATATTTTACTGACATCTACATCTAACTTTTCACTTAAATATTTTATTAATTCTTCCATTATACTTTCTCCTCTAAATCTTTCAAACGCACTTCAAGTTCATCAATCTTCTTTGTAACATAAGGATACTTTTTACGCCATGCATCTTCGGGTTGTTCTAACCATGTCCACCCAAATCTTTCAACAAGATAGTCTACACTTCTGTCGAACTTAGAATATAACCAAAGACCTATTCTTGTGCCTTTAAAGTATGTTGAGAACGCCAGACCAAATAGAGAGCCTACGAGTGCAGTATAAATCCACAATCGATTTGACGCCATTTGTTCTATCATTTCCCACATTACTTCTTACTCTCTTTTTCACAAAGACTATGATAGTTGCCCATGCCGTGGTCTGCAAATCCATCAACTTTACCTTTCAGTAATCCTTTGCCTGTGCCTTTGAACCATTCTTGTATCATGTACCAACGACTGTAACCTTCTTTAACATTGCCTTCAGTATCAAAGTATGTTGTCTTATCACTCTTATGTGTGAACCCAAAAAACTCAGGTGGCACTTTTGTAACGACATCATTGTTGTTTCTGAAACGATATGCCTTGAAGTTCATTTGTTTCACTACTTTAGGTGTGCCAGTTCTTGGTGAACCAAAAGTGTAACATGCTGAGTTCTCGTCATTGATACGAGCAGAAAAGAGTGTTGCCAAAGCAGCACCCAAACTATGACCAGTTACGAGTAGTACTTTGCCTTTGGCATTTTTGTCGTAGTGTTTTTTTAAATCTTCCCAGACATCATCAAGAGCGGCATCAAAACCTCTGTGTATTCCTTTGTTCTTACGAAACTGAAGGTCTGCCTTTATATCTTCCCATGATGTAGGTTCTGTACCTCTGAAAACTACGATATAATTTTCTGGACATGTAAGTGTGTAACACTCTGTACCGCCATTCTTAAACATCTTAATTTTCCAGTCTTTCTTAAATACTTTTTTGAAAGCTGCTGGTTTATCGTATGCATGTTTGGCTAACTTCGCCATGAATGTGGCGTTCTTCCATGAAAATTGATTATCTAGTTTACGAGCCATGATTAACCCTCTGAAAGTAGTTGATAGGCACCATAAGCGATAGCGGCATATGCTGCTATGTCTACGAAACCACCTAAAAATATAACTACTAATCCCATTGCAATGAGAGCGACTCCACCTTGTGAAGATTTCTCTTTAATTCTGCTTGTTATCCAGTTCATCTTTTTTCTCCTTTTTTATTTTTTTCTTTGCTTGTAAATTCATTGACGCTGTAGGTTTCAGGTAACTTGTTGCAGGTACTTGAAGTCCTAACGCATATTCTTTTGTGAAAGATTTAAACGACTTAGGCATTAACTACCCCTAACTTTCTTTGCTAAATCTTTATCTGCCTTACCCCATGTGCCAGAACTCTTAGTAATAAAAGAATTCACTCTTGCAAATGCCCATTGTTGTGGAGTAGTGCCAGGTCTATGTCCGCCTTTCCATGCAGCCATACCTCTGTTGTAAACTTGTTTTAGAATTGAGTAAGGCATACCTGATTTCTCTGCCTTCTTCTTTAGACCTTTGATAACTTCGTTAAGTTCTACATCACTTTCACCAAACATTTGTTTATACTTCTTTGTGTGTACAGATGGTTTAGTCTTTGCCTTTTTATCAGCAGGTGATTGTTTGTATGCAGACTTATCACTATCAGATTTTTTACTACCTTTTTCTAAGTGTCTATCGTGTGCCTTTTTATCTTTGTCTGATAACCCAGCGACATATTTCTTAGGTTGGTCTGTAGATTTGTCGTATGGCAACTTCTTCTTTGCTTGAATATCACTCTTATCATTCTTGTTGATTGCCATCTCTTTCAGTTGATTTGCTCTTGCTGTGATTTCATCAACTTCGTATTCTAAATCAGGAACAGCTCTATCAATTGCCTCTTTAA
>UPTG01001407.1_pt1 | contig 17744 bp, 16 predicted proteins | sample 2160121 | NCBI WGS metagenome assembly UPTG01 (sample SAMN06266255, study PRJEB28933) | marine metagenome | isolation source: Columbia River Estuary | place: USA:Columbia River Estuary, USA | collected 2014-07-27
TCTTTGCCTCTGTATTGCTTAATGATTTAGTGACAGATATTGTTAGAAATTTTGTTGCTCCCTCTCCATCTCTTATGATTGATTGCGCTAGAAAGCTTGCCGCATCAAAAATAGCTGATTTAATTTTTTGATACTCTTCACTATTTTTTTTCAGCGTAAAATTTTTATCTGAAGGTATGCCCATTAAAATAAATGAGTCATTTGTGGATGTGTCTCCATCAACGGAAATACAATTAAAGCTTTTTTCACAGACTTCAGAAATTAGTTCATTCAGTAAGTCATGAGGAATATTTATATCAACTGCTATAAATGCTAACATCGTTGCCATATTTGGATATATCATGCCAGATCCCTTGCATATACCTGTGATAGTGACATCTCTATCTTTTAAGTTAATAATTTTTGAATAAGCTTTGGGTGCTGTATCGGTAGTCATAATTGATTTTGCAGCTTCAAACCAATTATTTTCATTCAAATCATTTATAGCATTTGGTATTGCTTTGATAATTTTTTCAACTGGTAATTTTGACATAATGAGTCCTGTTGAAAATGGTAAAACTTGTCTTTCATTTATATCAAGATGCTTTGCCAAGGACTTACAAACTGTTTTTGCATCATCCATACCTTGTTGGCCCATTCCCGCATTCGCACAACCACTATTGATAACAAGTGCCCTAATATTATCTTCATGCACAAGGTGATCTTTAGATAATATTACTGGGGCTGCACAAAATTGATTTTGGGTAAATAAACCGGCAACGGAACTGTTATCTGGAAGCGCAATAACCAATAAATCTGTTGCATCATCCTTGATACCGGCACTAGCTACACCTAATCTAAGCCCCTTAATACTCGCGATATCTTTCTTTGTTGTTTTTTTCAAATTTATGGCCATTATTTTCTTCTCCAAACAGTTCCTGAAGGAGTATCTTCAATTAAAATATTCTTTTCGAGTAAATCATTTCTTAGTTTATCTGCAGTATGATAATCTTTAGCAGCTTTTGCCTTATCTCTCTGCTTTATAATACCCTCCACGTCAATTTCTACGCTAAGATTATCCTGTAAAAAATCTTCAACATCTTGACTTAAAATGCCAATTACGTTTCCTAATTTTACTAATAAATTAATATCTTCAATATTTTGATTTTTGTTTATTTCTAAAGCTAGCTCAAAAAGGACTGCTATCGCATCAGGCGTATTAAAATCATCATTCAGTGCATTTTTAAATTCTTTGGCATATTTTAAATTCCAATTAATCTTATATTCTTTGTTCACTTTTGAATTTCTAATGCTTAGGTAAAGCTTTGTAATTGCTTGCTTTGATTCATCAAGGTTTTTTTGAGCAAAATTCAAGGGGCTTCTATAGTGGGCCTTTAAAATAAAAAATCTTACCACCTCTGCCTGATACTTTTCCAAAACACTTCTGATTGTAAAGAAATTACCTAGTGACTTTGACATTTTTTCATCATCTATCTTTACGAATCCATTATGAATCCAATAGTTAGCCATTTGACAGCTATTAACAGCTTCAGATTGTGCAATTTCGTTTTCATGATGTGGAAATTGAAGATCCTGCCCACCACCATGAATATCGAAGGTTTGGCCTAACAGGTTGTTGCTCATTGTCGAACACTCTATATGCCAACCAGGCCTCCCATCTCCCCATGGTGAGCCCCATGATGGTTCATTTGGTTTAGCTGACTTCCATAAAACAAAATCATTGTTATCTCTTTTAAATTCATCGACTTCTACCCTAGAGCCTGCTCTCAGGTCTTTAAGTGATTTTCCAGACAATTTTCCATAACTTTCAAATTTTGAGACTGCATAAAAGACATCATTATTATCAGCTTTATAGGCATACCCTTTACTTATTAAATCCTCGATCATCTTTATCATTTCATCTATGTGATCTGTAGCCTTTGGTTCAAGCGTTGGCGGAATAATACCGAGTTGCTCAGCATCGTGATCCATCTCTTTGATAAAATTTTCTGTTACGACTTTATAGTCAACATTATCAACAATCGCTTTTTTTATGATTTTGTCATCAATGTCTGTAATGTTTCTTACATAGGTCACCTCATACCCACTTTCTCTTAACCATCTTGTGATCATGTCAAATACAATTAGGACGCGCGCATGGCCAATATGGCAGAAATCGTAAACAGTCATTCCACAGACATACATCTTGACTTTACTAGGCTCAATAGATTTAAAAATCTCTTTTTTATTATTTAAGGTGTTGTAGATTGAAAGCATAATAAATAAACTTTGAAGGGCTCTCCTTTATTGGTAGACGAAATTAATATATGATAGATTTCGCATTAATTATTGCAAAAATTATAACACGCAGAATTTATGCTAATTACGTTAACCTACAAATACAATTGGAGTTATATTTTGAAATACACTTTAAAACTTTTTTTTATTTTTTTATTATCTTTTGTAAGCACAAGTATTTTTGCAGAAAAAAATGTTCAATTTCTCATAAATACTTCCAAAGGAAATATTGTTATAGAAACATACCCTGAGAAAGCACCCATCACTGTCAAAAACTTTGAGAGCTATGTTAATAAAGGTTTTTATAATGACACCATATTTCATCGTGTCATAGATGGCTTTATGATTCAAGGTGGTGGATTCACAAAGGAAATGTCACAAAAGCAGACTGACGCGCCTATTAAAAATGAAGCCGATAATGGACTTAAAAATGAAAAGTATAGTATCGCAATGGCAAGAACACAGGATCCAGACTCAGCCTCATCGCAATTTTTTATTAATGTAAATAATAATAATTTCTTAGATTTTCCTGGCCAAGATGGTGCTGGGTACTGCGTTTTTGGTAAGGTTGTTGAGGGACAGGATGTTGTAGATAAAATTGCAAAGGTATCAACCGGTTCTACAAATGGTCATCAAGACGTTCCTAATGAACATATCATAATAGAGGAAGCTTCCGCCTGATTCATATAAAAGATAGCGCTATATTTTTTTCAGACATTCATCTTGATGACTCGTCCAAAAAAGATATAGCCTACTTTGTTTCTTTCATAAATAACTATGCCAAAAATTATCCAAATATTTTTATTCTAGGTGACTTGTTTGACTGGTGGCCAGGTGATGATACTAATCAATTTAAAAAGGTTATTGATTTATTGAAACAAGTATCCAATAAATCAAAAATATTTTTTATTTGTGGGAATCGAGATTACTTAGTTGGTAAAAAATTTGCTAAAGAAACAAACATCACCATTCTTCCAGATCATCAACTTATTAAGCTTGGAAAAGAAAAAGCAATTATCCTTCACGGGGATACTTTATGTACAGATGACAAGAAATATCAAAGGTTTAGAAAATTTTCAAGATCTTGGATTAGTAAAAAGGGTTTTTTATTGTTTCCAAAATATTTAAAGGATTTGATATTTAACTTTGCTAGGAAGAAAAGCAACTATGATAAAAGTTCTAAAAATAAAGATATCATGGATGTTAATGAACTTGCTGTAAAAAAATTATTTAATGAATTTAATAATCCTCCCATTATGATTCACGGACATACACACCGACCAAAAATTCATAGCTATAACATTAACGGGCTTGAAGCAAAGAGAGTGGTTCTGAGTGATTGGCACGAATCAGGAAGCTTTTTACTTTGGGATAGGGGAAAATTAAAAAATATGAAGGTTTAAGCTCTCTTTACTTCATTAACTCTATTTGCTTTGGCAGCTTGATTAAGTATTCCATTAATATATTTATAGCCATCCGCCCCACCATAGGTTTTTGCAATTTCAACCGCTTCATTTATAACTACTTTATATGGTACGGACATAGAATACTTAAGTTCATATAATGAGAAATATATAATTGATAACTCAATTGGACTTAGTTCCTCATAACTTCTATCAATATATGATTCAATTTCTTGCTTTAAAGAGTCAATATTTTTAAAGACTCCAGATAATATTTCTTCATACAAATCTTGATCTGCTCGAATAAAGTCTGGGTCATCTTGAATATCTTTTTTTATTTGAGTGATATCAATTTGATTTACGAGGCCACGATAAACACTTTTCATGACCAATTCTCGTGACTTACGCCTATTGTTGATCTTTTTTTTTCTTGACTGTACTTTTGGTTTTAAAGTCATATATCACTTACTAATAAAGCCATTTCAATAGCGCCGGCAGCAGCTTCTTTACCTTTTATTTTGGTTCTCGCAAAAGCTTCCTCGCCAGAGTTTGTAGTGATAATTGCATTAATTACCGGGATGTTATGCCTTAATTGAACTTGCATTAGACCGTTAGCTGATTGATCGGATACTACCTCAAAGTGATATGTTTCTCCCCGAATTACGGCTCCAACACCGATGAGTACATCAAACTTTTTTTTTGTTGCATAAGCATTTATCATCATTGGAATTTCAAGTGCGCCTGGGACCTCTTTTTTCAAGATATGATTTTCATCAATACCCTCAAGAATTAACTGGTCGACACAGGAATTCAGCAACTCTTTTACAACAGGCTCATTAAAGCGAGAATAAACAATTCCTACATTTAAGCTTTTAATATCTTTCTTGCTCAACATTTAATCCTTAGTTTAAAGAAAGATGATTATACCTTTTTGTAGGGCATTAAGAATTCCTAAAGTTATAGGTACTCCAACTACAATCCACGCAAGAGGCAGTAGAATCTTTTGCATTGAAGTATTTGTAACAGATGCAACTACTGATGAATTGGTTTGAGCTCCTTTTAGTGCACCTTGTTCAGCTTTTAATTCTGCTGGTGTCATACCAAACTTTTTATTTACTGGCTTAACTAATAAATTCAAAATAAAGCCTGCAACTAAAAGCAATGCCAGAATTTTAAAGCTTGAGTTATAAGCTTGGTCTGTTGGAATACCCATGCTTAATTGATACTCTCTTAGGTAAGAAATAAGCATTGGTCCTACAATTCCTGCCAACGACCATGCTGTTAACAATCTTCCATGAATTGCTCCAACATGTTGTGTTCCAAAAATATCCGCTAAATAAGCGGGAATCGTTGCAAAGCCTCCTCCATACATTGTAAGAATAACCAGGGTAATGAGAACAAAAGTAGCTATATATTGATTTATACCTGCCCATGGAGCCGCCAAATATAGCGCTGTCCCTAGACTAAAAAATATTGCATATGTTAGCTTCCTGCCAAGAAAATCAGATGATGATGCCCAAAAAATTCTTCCAATAATATTAGCTAATGATAGCAATGCGCCAAAACCAGTCGCAATTGCACCTATGATAAGGGGATCAAAACTACTTGCTGCAATCTCTTGAAACATTGGCTTTGCCACAGACAATACACCAATACCCGCGGAAACATTTAAGCATAGGACTCCCCATAACAACCAAAATTGAGGAGTTTTATGAGCATTGCTAACATGGACATGGCTTGAAGAAATCATATTGTTTGTTTTTTTTGCAACCGGATTCCACCCTTCTGGCTTCCACCCCTCTGCAGGAACGCGATATCCAAATGCACCGATAGTCATCGCAATAAGATATATTAGACCCATAATGAAAAAAGTTTCTCCCACTCCATTCGCTTTGATTAGATAATCTCCTAATGGCATACCAATCATAGCGCCACCTCCAAATCCCATGATCGCCATTCCAGTCGCTAAGCCTCTTCGATCAGGAAACCATTTAATCAAAGTTGAGACAGGTGAAATATAACCAAGACCCAATCCTATACCTCCTATTACACCAGCACCCAACCAAATAAGCCATAATTGATGAAGTGATACTCCTAAAGATGTCACCATAAGACCGCCACCCCAAAATATAGCAGCAGCTACGCCTGCCTTTCTTGGTCCAGCTTTTTCTAACCAATGTCCAAATAGAGCCGCTGCAAGTCCTAAAAAAACAATCGCAATAGCGAAAGTCCAGACAACATCACTTCGCATCCAATCACACGAAGTAATAAAAATGCGTTCAAAGAAGCTTACGTCGGGACCACATTCAGTACCTACCAATTTTGTCAGTTCAGGCCAAAAAATACTAAATCCGTAAATCATTCCAATGGATAAGTGAATCATTAAGGCTGCAGGAGGAACCATCCATCTATTAAAAGATTTATCAGCGACAATTTTGTTTTTTGCAAGAGAATCAAACATAAAAAGATGTCCTAGAAATTTTATTTATTATTAGTTTTTTAACAATACTACATGAAAAAAATTAATCAGGATGTAAAAAAAATATACTTAATTAATGTCATAAATATGACATATTAATGTCATAATATAAAACAATGGCAGCTAATATACTAATCGTTGAAGATGAAAATGCAATTTTAGAATTAATCGCTCTAAATCTTCATCAATCAGGTTTTAATCCCCTAAGAGCAATCAGTGCAGAAATTGCCGACAGCCTAGTCAAAAATACGTTACCAGATTTAATAGTCTTAGATTGGATGTTGCCCGGTATGGATGGTATTACTTTTGCAAAAAGACTGCGTGCTAATTCTGATACAAAAAAAATTCCAATTATCATGTTAACTGCTAAAAGTGAGGAAGATAATAAAATTATGGGTTTCAACTCTGGAATTGATGATTATCTCACCAAACCCTTCAGCCCAAAGGAACTTATCGCAAGAATCAATGCTCTGCTTCGAAGAAGCTCTCCTGAGTTAACTGATGAACCAGTAAATATTTTAGATCTTTCTTTAGACCCCCTTCAACATCAATTAACTATCAAAGGCAAGCTAATTAAAATTGGACCAACTGAATTTAAAATACTTCACTTATTTATAAAAAATTTAAATAAAGTTTTTAGTAGAAATCAAATTATGGATCGAGTCTGGGGAAATAAATCTGAAATTGATGATAGAACAGTTGATGTTCATATCAAAAGAATCCGTGCATGCCTTGCAAATGATGGCTATGATAAGATTATCAGAACAATACGGGGTGAAGGTTATAGCGTTTCTGAAAAACATCTCTGATAAAAAATATAAAGTTATAATGAATTTAATTTTTAACATTAAAGAATAATTGCCTTGCAAGATATTAGACTCCGAACCTTCATATTTATTTCTCTCATCTTTCTATTAAGCATTGTTGTTTCAAAATTATTTGGCTTCGATGTAGCAGTTATTTTTTTCATTATTAGTTTAATTATCTATCTCATATCACATATCTTTTGGTTAAATGAATTATCGAAATGGCTAGATAAACCCAGAGCTTCAGAAATTCCTGATGGTAAGGGTATTTGGCAAGACATATTTTCAAAGATTTACAAAAACTACAGATTCGATACCAAATCAAAAAAAGATCTCACTACTGCCATGGAACAGTTTGTCCAGGCAGCAGACGCACTCTTAGATGGTGTTGTTTCATTAAATGATTCAAACGAAATTATTTGGTGCAACAAAAGAGCTCAGCTAATGTTTGGCATACACCCAAAAAAAGACTTAAATAAACCTATTCATCATATTTTTAGAAATTCAGAGTTTAAAAAATATCTCGACGGGGAGAATTATGAAACCCCCCTTCAAATTGATACTGAAAACTATATTAATCATATCGAAGTAAAAATAATTCCATTTGGAAGATATCAAAAACTACTTACAGCGAGAGATATATCAGCAATGCTTAAAAATGAATTGGTTAGAAAAGAATTTGTGTCTAATTTTACCCATGAATTAAAAACACCACTCACCGTGATAACAGGATTTATTGAGACACTAGACCAGCCAAAAAATAATCTTTCTAAAGATACAAAAGAAATATTTACGCTCATGAGTGATCAGGCAAATAGGATGAAAGATCTAATAAATGATTTATTACTACTTTCAAATATTGAAGCGAGCCTAAATAAGAATAGGTCGGAAAAAATTTCTGTCAAAAGATTGTTTGAAAATATCAAGGTATCTACAACCAAAATAAACAAAAAGAAACAGAAAATTAAATTTGAAATTGATAATGAATTAAATATTTATGGATCAAAAAGTGAAATACAAAGTGCATTCACTAATCTAATTAGTAATGCTGTCCGCTATACACCTGAGAAAGGTAATATTCTAATTACTTGGCACCTTATAAATAACTTACCAATTATGGAAGTAACAGATAGTGGTGTAGGTATCCCAAAAAATAAAATTAACAGGATCACCGAGCGTTTTTATCGAGTAGATGAGGATAGAAGTAGATCTTCCGGGGGCACAGGGCTTGGATTATCAATCGTTAAGAATATTATGTTGCAACATCAGGGCCAATTAGAAATATCAAGTGAATTAAATAATGGGAGTACCTTTAAGCTAATATTCCCTAAAGATAGAATCATAAAACCTTCATGAGAAGATTTTTTTTAATACTCTCTTTATTTTTAATCGGTTGTAATTCGTCATTAGAGAGAAAAGATTCTACGCAATATGACAAAGGCTCTTTCAATCAGCTTACAAAGACAGATTTTGATAGGATGGCTGATTATGAAATTAAGGAGAATACCGAAAGTTTAAAAATTCTTGCGCTAAAGTTTTATAAAAAAAACCCAGCAGAACTGAGGAAAACCACATCAGACAGCCCTGAAGTTACAGTCAACTGGCTATTTACAAACCAACATGATTGGAAATTTAAGGAAATTAACGATGCCCAAGGAATTCAAGCACTTGATCAAGTCTTTGATGAGAATTTCAAAGGTGACAGAGTGCTGTCACTTATTACCGGTTTATACACTATGCTAATAACGGCCCATGACAATCAAAAAGAATTTGATATGTTTGATTCACTTGACCCTCAGTTAATTTACAATGCAGCTCGGAATGTTGAAGTCATTGTTTGGCGATTATCGACCAAAAGGAAAAAAAATGGAGAGCTATTCCTTGTTACAAATGAAATTAATGATGATTCTCAAAACCTATCATTTGAAAGAGAGTTTGGAAAAATTATTGGTAGAACGGATTATTTTGCTTACGTATTATCTGAAAAAAAAGAGCGGTACATAACAAGAGCCGTTCAAGGCACGACATTGAATATATTATTACCATTTCTATAACAATATTTTTTCGATTCCACCTTTTGTTGCCTTTTCAACATAGTCCTCAAGCCAACCTTCCCCCAAGTTATGTTTGGCTAATTCAACAACAATGTAATCAGCAGTTGTTTCAGTATCATCTCCATACCGTTGAAGTCCCTGAAGACATGATGGACAAGACGTTAAAATCTTAACTGGTTTTTGATCCTTCGTTGCAATAACAGGCAACTCAGAAATTCCTTTTTGAATTTCTTCTTGTTTTCTTAATTTCACCTGTGAGGCTATATCTGGTCTGGTGGCTGCAAATGTTCCAGACTCACCACAGCATTTGTCATTCAAAGGCACAGATTGATTCATTAGTGTGCTTGTCACCTTTGTAGGCTCATATGTTTTCATTGGGCTATGACATGGATCATGATACATATATTGTTGACCCGAAACTCCATCCATCTTAATATTTTTTTCCATCAGGTACTCATGAATATCTAAAAGGCGACATCCAGGGAATATTTTCTCAAATTCATATTTTTGTAATTGATCCATACAGGTACCGCAAGACACAATTACCGTTTTGATATCTAAATAATTTAAGGTATTTGCGACCCTGTGGAACTGAACTTGATTGTCTGATGTAATCTCCTGCCCTTTTACTTCATCACCTGATGAAGTTTGAGGATAGCCACAACAAAGGTATCCAGGCGGCAATACTGTGACCGCTCCAACTTCAAATAACATAGCTTGAGTTGCAAGGCCTACTTGAGAAAATAATCTTTCAGAGCCGCAGCCGGGAAAATAAAAAACAGCTTCAGATTCATCATTCGTTTTACTTATATTTCTAATTACGGGGACTACTTTATCATCCTCAATACCCAATAACCCTCTAGATGTTTTTGTTGGCATATTTTTAGGCATTGGCCTATTCAAAAAATGAATAGTTTGTGTAATTACGTCTGCTTTTTTAACGGTTGCAGCTGGTGATATTTTAGAAAAATTTGTTAATTTTAATTTCTTTAAAACCTTATGCCCCCATCGTTGAATTTTATAGCCGTAATCAATCATCACCTTTCTCATTAGTTTGATTGTTAATGGGTCCTTTAAATTTAGATAGGTAATTGCAATTGAGTTTCCAAGATTAAAGCGCTTTTTGCCCTGTTCTCTTAAAAAATTTCTCATTGTAATTGAGACTTCACCGTAATCAATATCAACGGGACACGGAGCTAAACATTTGTGGCAAACTGTGCAGTGATCTGCGACATCGTTAAATTCATCAAAATGTTTAATTGAAATGCCTCTTCTAGTTTGCTCTTCATATAAAAAAGCTTCGACAAGCAATGATGTGGCCAAAATCTTATTTCTAGGGCTATAAAGCAAATTAGCTCTTGGCACATGAGTGGCACATACCGGCTTACATTTTCCACACCTCAGACAATCACTCACTGAATCTGCGATAGAGCCAATTGTTGACTGATTCATGATAATTGATTCCTGCTCTAATAAGCCAAAGCTCGGTGTATAAGCATTCATCAACCCTGAGCCAGGTAACAACTTACCTCTATTAAAGTTTCCATTAGGATCGACCTTGTTCTTATATTCAGCAAAGGTATTTATTGCTGATGGCTCTAAGAATTCCATCTTTGTAATTCCAATGCCATGCTCTCCAGAAATAACGCCATCTAAACTTTTAGCTAGGTTCATGACACGGGCAACAATTTTTTGAGCCTCTTGCATCATTTCATAATTATCTGAATTTACAGGAATATTTGTATGGATATTGCCGTCACCCGCATGCATATGAAGCGCCACAAATAGCCTTGATTTCAAGATGTCTTGATGCTTTTTATTGATAACTTCTCTAATATCAGCGTATTCTCTCCCATTAAATATATCCTCTAAAGGTTTTTTTAATTCACTCTTCCAGGAGATTATTAGTTTATGAGATTGTATTAGGTCAAAAATTGTATTATCGCCAATGAACTCAGATAATTCTGGATAATCTTTTGAAGTCGTTTGAAACCCATCCAAATAGCTTACCCATTTATTTTTAACAGAATCAAGATGTCTTAGTGCGATATGTTTCTTTTCTTCAATAACGCCTTCATCCAAATCATTTTTAAAGTTGCTTAAAAAATTAAAATTAAATAATGCTTCTAACTCAGTAATTAATTTTAATTTATTAGAAATAGATTGTTCGATATTAATTTTTTCAATTTCATTGGCATACCTGCCAAGATTAGGCAGCGGAATAACAACATCTTCATTTATTTTAAAAGCATTTGTATGTTTCGCAATTGCCGCTGTTCTAGCCCTATCTAGCCAAAACCTCTTTCTGGCTTCTGCTGAAACTGCTATAAAGCCCTCTCCATTTTTTATATTTGCAATTTGGACAACTTTTGAGGCAACTGAACCAACCTCATCTTCATCATTTGAAGCAATATCTGCAATTAATACCATCTTGGGTCTCTCTGATCTTGTTGCTTTCGTAGAATAACCAACAGCTCTTATGTACCTCTCATCCAAGTGCTCAAGGCCAGCAAGGGAAACGCTATCAAATTCTTTTAAATATTCTGTAATTTGAACAATAGAGGGAACTGCGTCACTGACACTTCCAAAAAATTCTAGGCAGACGGTTCTGATATGTTCAGGCATTTTATGGAGAATAAATCTTGCTGAGGTTATTAAGCCGTCACATCCTTCTTTTTGAACACCTGGTAGCCCACTTAAAAACTTATCAGTGACATCCTTACCTAATCCAGCTTTTCTAAAGTTAGCGCCAGATATTTCAAGAATTTCAGGATTTTGTTTAGGGTTGATACCATTTTCATCAAATTTGGTTATCTGAAATTTAACTGTTTCAGTATCATGAACCTTGCCTAAGTTGTGAGCTAACCTTTCAATTTCAACCCAATCTCCATTAGGATCAACCATCTTCCAAGAGGCAAGGTTATCTAAAGCCGTTCCCCAAAGCACTGCTTTTTTCCCACCCGCGTTCATCGCGACATTTCCACCTATGCATGAAGCATCAGCAGAGGTTGGATCTGTTGCAAATTCTAAACCTGCATTTGATGCAACTTCCATCGCTCTTCTTGTAACAAGCCCTGCTCCACAATGGATTGTTGGAACAGTTTGAGTAATTCCAGGTAAATTTATATATTCGACTTGACTCACACTGTCTAGCTTTTCTGTATTTATTACTACTGACTGAGATACTAGTGGGATTGCACCGCCAGTATAGCCAGTTCCTCCGCCTCGAGGAATTATCGTTAAACCTAACTTGATGCAAGCCTTCACGATGGAGGACACTTCCAATTCAGTGTCCGGGTTTACTACCACGAACGGTAACTCTACACGCCAGTCAGTAGCATCTGTAACATGGGAAACCCTTGCTAAGCCATCAAACTGAATGTTGTGTTTTTTAGTATATTTCTTAAGTCTAGAGTAAACTTTTTTTCTTAACTTCTTTACTTGTTGGAACTCTAACTCAAATTCATCAATCGCCGTTCTTGCAGCTTTTGTTAACTGCGCCGCCTTCATGTTACCGAAGCTTCTGTCCTCAATGCTCTGAACTCTGTGACGCATTGCTTTCAGGAGCATATTAAGTCTTTTTTTATTTTCTAATAGGTCATCTTGTAGGTAAGGGTTCCTTTTCACGACCCATAAATCACCTAAAACTTCAAAAAGCATTTTTGCGGAACGCCCGGTTTTTCTCTCAGATCTTAAGTCTAGAATGATATCCCAGATATCATGACCAAGAAAACGTATAACAATTTCTTTATCCGAAAAAGAGGTGTAGTTGTAAGGTATCTCTCTTAATCTATCTGATGAAGAGGATGGTAGCTTAGCTAATACAGATGATAGGGGTGCGTTCATTTATTACAGTCATTTTTAAGCGTTAAGAATACCATGCAAGGATTTCGGTACAAAGTATTATTTAATTATAGTATCCCTCATAACATATGAGAGAATATATATATGATTATTCAGTATTATTAAAGTTCATGCTTTGGATTAAATCTTTTCATATCATCTTTATGGTTACTTGGTTTGCCGGGTTGTTTTATCTCCCAAGATTGTTTGTCTACCATTCAATGGCCGTTGATAAAATAAGTATCGATAGATTTATTATTATGGAAAGAAAACTTTTGTATGGAATTATGACACCGGGAGGTATTCTTACAATTGCATTTGGTTTTTGGTTAATGTTTCAATATAACTATTCAGGCATATGGCTGCATCTTAAAATCCTTTGTGTATTACTTTTAAGTATTTATCATCTATATTGTTTTAAATATTTTTTTGCTTTTAAAGAAAATAAAAATAAACACAGTCATATATTTTTTAGATGGTTTAATGAAGTCCCAGTTGCATTTCTTATAATTATAATTTTTTTGGTAGTATTTAAACCTTTATGAAAAACATCTTAATTTCAGGGTCATTGGCCTACGATTCTATTATGGTCTTCCAAGATTATTTTAAAAATCATATTTTGCCTGATCAAATTCATAAGCTGAGTGTTTCTTTTTTTGTTCCTGAACTTAAAAGAAATTTTGGTGGGACAGCCGGTAACATTGCCTATAATTTGTCTTTACTTAATTCAAACTCAATTTTAATGGCAACCGTAGGAGAGGACTTCAGTTCTTATGAAAAACGATTGAGTAAACTTGATATTGTGCAAGATTATGTCAAAGAAGTTACCGATAGTTTGACAGCACAAGCATATATCACTACTGATTTAGATGATAATCAAATTACCGCCTTTCATCCAGGTGCAATGATGGAATCTCATCAAAATAGTATTTCAAGTGTTACTGAGAAAGTTGATTTAGCAATTATTGCACCAGCAGGAAAAGAAGGAATGATAAAGCACGCACACGAATGTTGTGAAAAAAAAATCCCTTTTATTTTTGATCCAGGCCAAGGCCTCCCGATGTTTGATAAAAATGAATTAAACACATTTATAGACCAGGCAACCTTTATTGCGGTTAATGACTATGAAGCAGAGCTTCTTATGAAAGTTTCAGAGTTAAGTATCAGCAAAATCCAAAGTAAGGTTGAAGCTCTAATAATCACAAAAGGTGCTCAAGGCTCTGAGATTTATTGTGATAAAAAGATTACGATACCTTCAATAAAAGCAGATTCTCCAGTAGACCCAACTGGATGCGGTGATGCTTATAGAGCGGGTTTGCTTTATGGGATTGCAAACGAACTAAGTTGGGAGGATACAGGGAAGCTTGCCTCAGTTATGGGAAGCATAAAAATTAGAACTCAAGGTGGACAAAACCATACTCCTTCACTATCAGAAATAGAAGGATTATTTGGTAAGAAACTAATTTAAATCTTTGTTGTTAACCTCAGCAGTATAGGTTTTATTATCTTCCAAACACAATGCCGTTAATTTCTTTCCCCAAATACAGGCTGAATCGATTGATGAACCGTAAGGATGTTTATGAAGCTCGATTGCTGACCAATGTCCAGAAATTATTCTTTTATCTCTTTTAAAAATAGGCTTAAAACTAAACCAAGGTTTTAAGTGAGCTGGGAGATTATTCAAAGACCCGTTATATTTAAAATCTAGTGATTGATCTTTATGTAGGCAACGCATTCGCGTTAATGCATTTACAGAAAATCTCATTTTTTCATCTCTACTCATCTCACCACTCCAAGTATCTGGCGTATTTCCATACATAACCTTAAAAAAATGTTCTGGTTCAGACTGCATGAGTATACAGGTATCGTTGGAATTTTTATCTGCCTCATCAAATGACCAACATGGGTGAATACCCGCATGCACGAGAATTTCTTTTTCACTAATAAATATTAAAGGCCAAGTTAAGACCCATTCAACCAATTTATTTATTTCTCTTGATTCAAGCAGAGAATTTAATGTATCTTTTTTATTATGCCTTCTTTGATTAAAAAAAATGGCTAGGAAGTGAAGGTCATGGTTACCTAAGACAATCTTGATATTCTTTCTATTTTCGAAACACCAGGAAAGTGTTTCTAATGAGAATTTACCTCGATTAACAATGTCACCGACAAACCAAAGTTCATCCTTAGTTGAATCAAATGGTATTTTTTTTATTAAGTCTTGAAGTGAGTAGTAGCAACCTTGAACATCACCAATAGCAAAGGTTGCCATTTAGATTTTTAACGCTTTATAGTTTACCACCTGATGAATTTGCCATCCAAACAACAGCTGCAGCAACTTCCGCATCTGAAAGTGATGTATTACCACCTTTAGCAGGCATAACTCCGATACCCTTTATTGCATTGTTTACAAGCATTTCTTTGCCTTGAGCTATTCTTGGCGCCCATTGTTCTTTATCGCCAATTTTTGGAGAATTCATCATGCCGCTTGAATGACACAATGCACAATTCTTTTGTGCAATTTGTTCTCCTGATATGCTACCGCTATCCCCAGTTTTCTCTGTTGCTGCCTCAGCTACTTTTACTTCTGCTACAGGTTTTACATCGGCTTCAGCAACTTTTTCCTCGACCACTGTATTCTCGACTACATTTTTTGCAGGTTCAGGACTATCTTTTTTTGTCGCAGCTACAATAACAACTATTGCAAAAATAAAGCTGCCCACAACAACTCCCACAGTTTCTAAAACGCTTTTTAAATTACTGTTTTCCTTGCTCATAAAACCCTCTCTTACTAAATTAAAAGTTAAACAAAAATAAATTTATAGTAGTGATCGACTAAAAAAGCCGCAAATATTAAACTCAGATATAAAATCGAATAATTAAATACTTTTTTTGATAGTTTATCAGAATAATTCCTGTACAACACAACAACATAATAAAGAAATATAGCGTTTAATATGGTTGCAAAGAATAAATAAATAAGCCCTGACATGCCAACACTAAAGGGCATGAGTGTAACTATCGCCAAAATAATAGTGTATAAAATAATATGTAATAGGGTAAATTTTTCACCATGCGTTACGGGCAACATTGGGATACCAACTTTGGCATATTCCTCGCGACGGTAAAGTGCTAAAGCCCAGAAATGTGGAGGTGTCCAACAGAATATTATTAAAAAAAGAATCCACGCTTCAGGTGCAAGTTGGTTATTGACTGCGGCCCAACCTAATACAGGTGGCATTGCCCCAGAGGCTCCTCCAATTACTATATTCATTGGTGTAGCAGGTTTTAAGAATACTGTGTAGATCGCCGCGTAAGCAAAAAAAGTTATTAACGTGAGCCACATTGTAAGGAAGTTTACAAAAAAGAATAGGACTGCCAATCCCACTAGACCGAGTATGGATGCTAAAACTAATGTTTCTTGCTGAGAAATTTTTCCAGTACCTAAGGGTCTAGCTCGAGTCCTAGCCATTTTCGTATCGATACTTTCCTCAATCAGGCAATTAAAAGCTGCGGCCGCAGCAGCTACAAAACCTATCCCTATAATGCCTGAAAATAGGATATCCCATGGGACCATCCCAGGTGTACTTAAAAACATCCCAATAACTGCTGTAAAAACGATTAGTGAGTTAACTCTTAATTTACAAAGAGTCAGAAAATTTTTAATCTTTTCTGCGTTTATTTGAAATTCATTATTTTCAAGTGCTTTAGTCATACTTTGGTGTAATTCTTGAATTGATAATAACCGTTATTATAACTAATAAAGCAGCGCCAAGGTTATGCATTGTTGCTAATGCTAATGGTAGATGGAGAAGTAAATTTAGAACTCCAATAACAAACTGAAAGCCTATAGCTAGGATTAGAAGATTTCTATATAAATTACATGACTTAAACTTACTCATTAAATAAATAACGTATAAAAAATAGGAGACAAAGATAAAAGCCCCAACTCTATGAACCCATTGAATCGCTTGAAGTGCCTGAAGGGTTAAAGCCTCACCTTCGGAAGTTACACCTAATTCTCTCCACAAAGAGAAGCCATTACTAAAGTCCATAGGCGGTATAAGTTCTCCGTGGCATGTTGGGAAATCTGTGCAGGCAAGTGCTGCATAATTTGTACTTGTCCAGCCTCCTAGGAAAATTTGAATAAATAGAATCACAAATGAAAATCTTATTATTTTTATAGAGGTAGGGTTTATGCTAATTAATTTATCACTGACTGTGCCCCAATGACGATGTGCAATATAAGTCAATAATCCTAACGTCGTCATGCCCCCAAGCAAATGCAATGAGACTATTATGGGCATTAAAAGCTCCGTTACAGTCCACATTCCTAGCATCCCCTGCGCAATCACAAGCCCTAATAAACCATAAACCAGAGATGGTTTTACATTAATCTCATCTTTTTTTCTATATGCCAGGACAGCTAAAGATAAAATTAAAAAACCTAAAATAGCTGCGATGTATCTATGAATCATTTCAATCCATGCTTTTGTGTTATCAATCTTGCTTTCAGGGTAATTAGCTTGTGCTTTTTCGATTGCAGCCACACTCTCTGGGACCGTTAAAGTTCCATAACAACCTGGCCAATCAGGACAACCCAGACCAGCATCTGTTAATCGAACATAAGCACCAAACACAACCACACACAGAGCAAGCACCGTGGCGCCAAGTACTATATTTTTGAACCAAATCATACCAATCCTCTCATTAAGAAGCATTCATTACCGGTTATAATAAATACTTTAAACATTTGTCTAAAAAAAATTAAATTGAAAAACAATAAAATCATATCAATTTTGCTTATTGCTTTTGTTGCTGTACTTTTATTTTTAAGCCTACAAACTTCATCTATTAAAAACCTGAATCTAACTACCATCAC
>UPTG01001411.1_pt1 | contig 17712 bp, 20 predicted proteins | sample 2160121 | NCBI WGS metagenome assembly UPTG01 (sample SAMN06266255, study PRJEB28933) | marine metagenome | isolation source: Columbia River Estuary | place: USA:Columbia River Estuary, USA | collected 2014-07-27
AGTTGAGACGTGGAATACCAACCCCGAAGATATCGATATTATTCGGTAATATGACCCATTATGAAAGTATGGTCACGCTTTATTTGAAATAAGTGTTGACAATATTAAGATTGTTGTAGTATAATTACTCCTGTAATGACCAAGAACGACTCTATAACACGACTCCTTCTCCAATTACAAACCCTAACTTAAATTATATAAAGGCTAATATTATGAAAATTCAAAAAACGTACAGATCAGTAGAATCAAAAACACTCAACGTAACTTTTTTCGCATACACTCAAATGGCAGAGAAAATCCATGCGGATCTAGCGTGTCAGTCGGTTACTCGTTGGGAACTATCCAACAAACAAGACTATATTGTATCATTAATATTAAATACCGCACCATCCAAATTTATTCTTGCGCATGTCAAGTCATGTCTGACATATGCTGAACTGAGTAACGACCGAGACTCAATTAAATACTTTCTACAGTTCGGAAATTATGATTACTTAAACTTAGACTCTAACAATAGAACAAAGTGTTTAGTGTCCTTCTTTCAAGATGAGTTTTCTCTATCCGAAGGGACGTATGTTGTGGCAGATGAAGTATATACCATTACATCTAAAAATAGTAAGTACTCTACCTTACCTCTGGGTCTAAAAAATATTCTTGATTCGCGTAAAATTACTCTAGAGGTTTACACCAACTCGACCCAAGAAGACATCACTCGTTTATTCTTGGTAGTAAACAGTGGGGTAACACTAAACGCTGCTGAACTCCGCAACCCGATTCTTTCTAATGTTGCATCTGAGATTCGTGAACTAGCAACCAGACAGAGAAAACTATTCCTAGAGGGTGGCGTATTCTCGACCAAAGAAGTGAACCGCAGAAAGATTGACGATTACTTGGCTGGTTTGTGTGCTATATACATCAACGGTATTGATGCTAAGATCACCAACAGATCTATTAAAGAAATGTATTATGACGAGAACGCCAATAAACTCGCCAACAAATATTCACGTGAGGTGACACGATTCTTAAAGATTGTAGGTAAGAAGATTTCTGTATTTAAACGTGAAAATGGATTACTCGATTTGTTTGTGTTGTATCTAGAACAAATTCGTTCTGGTAAGAAACTTTCTGATGGTGAATCTTTTGTTACTGATTATGTGAACGTACAGATAGAGTTACTGAGAGATAAGACGGAACATAAATACAGAGCCTCTGGCCGTTCTGCCACATTCTCTGAGTTGTTGAGAGCACGTGAAATTACGTTCAACAAATTACGTAACAAACTTATCATTAAGAATTTCGATGCATCTAAGTACTTTATTGAACTAGATTCTCGTAGAAGTGGCAATAGAGAAGAGAAGTTAATCGCAGCTAAAGATCAAGGTTGGGTTACACCAGAAGGTGTCGAGATACCGATGGAAGATGTACTTACAACTGAATTTGAGATAGGTCATATCGTTCCTCATGCCGATGGTGGTAAAACTGGACTTTCTAATTTCGCAGTTCAGACCAAAACGGATAACCGTAAATTGGGTAAGAATCTCATAGAAATTCCTGCGTGATTTGAGTTCTATAACCAAGGGGGTTGACAAGACCCCCTTTTTCATTTATAATGGATACCATGACTAATAAATTCTATACATCTGTCGTCCGATATGGCGACAAACTACTATACCGTGGATATGACGAAAACGGTCTCGCGACCAAATCTCGTATTCCATTCAAACCCACACTATTCATGTCCGGAGAAAGCGAGGAAGGTTGGACTACCCTAGACGGTATTCCGATGCAACCTGTCGTCTTCGAGTCTATGTCTGAGGCGAAAGATTTCAACAAACGTTATGAGAACGTCTCTAACTTTGAAATCGCAGGCAACACCAACTATGTCGCACAGTTCATTGCGGAAGAATGGCCTAACCAGATTCACTATGACCGCAGTCTAATCAAGACCGCCAACATCGATATTGAGGTCTTCTCTGCCGATGGTTTCCCCTCCCCCGAAGATGCGGCACATCCTATCACTGCTATCTGTATGCGTGAGGACACCGGAACATATTGGGTCTGGGGGTGTGGTGACTACACAACCACACGTGAGGACGTTCTGTACATCAAGTGCGACAATGAGGTTGACCTTGTGCGGAAGTTCGTTCGTCGTATGGAAGAGTATGCGCCCAACGTGATTACCGGATGGAACACACGATTCTTTGATATTCCCTATCTCCATAACCGAATGGTAAAGTTGTTTGGTGACGATACTCTAGCGAAACGCATGTCTCCGTGGGGACTTATCCGTGAACGCAACACCACCATCAACGGCAAACAGAACCAAGAGTTTATTCTCGAAGGCATCGAACAACTCGACTACTTGGAAGTCTTCAAGAAGTTCACCTACAATACTCTAGGACAACAAGAGTCATATCGACTCGACCATATCTCCCACGTTGTGTTGGGTGAACGTAAACTCTCTTATGCTGAACATGGAAATCTCCACACGTTATACGAGAAGGATTACCAGAAGTTTATTGACTATAACGTGAAGGACGTTGAGTTAGTTCATAACCTAGATGTCAAACTTGACCTTATAGACCTCATTTTCACTATGGCCTATAAGGCGGGTGTCAACTACAACGACACTCTGGGTACTACTGCCATCTGGGACACTATCATTTATCGACTGTTGAACAACCAGAAGATTGCTGTCCCCAAGAAAGTCGAGAAACCCAAAACCCCATATCCGGGCGGTTATGTTAAAGAACCTCAAGTTGGGTCACATGACTGGGTCACGTCGTTTGACTTGAACTCTCTATATCCAAATATCATTGTACAATACAATATGTCGCCCGAGACTGTTATGGACGGATTCCAGAATGGTGTTTCTGTCGACAAGTTCCTTGACGGTTCGGTCAATATCGGTCAACAAGGATACTCTGTTGCTCCTACTGGTATTCGATTCACTCATGACCGTGAGGGTGTCATTCCTACGGTGATTAAACAGTACTACTCCGAACGTCGCGTGATAAAGAACGAGATGTTGAAGTCTCAACAAGAGATGCAGATTAACCCGTCCAAGGAATTGGAATACCGGATATCCTCTCTCGACAACCAACAGATGGCGATCAAGATTCTTATGAACTCCCTCTATGGTGCGTTGGGTAACCGATGGTTCCGTTACTTCGATCAACGTGTTGCAGAGTCGATTACTCTTGCTGGTCAACTTGCGATTAAGTGGGCAGAACGTGCAGTGAATGGTGCGATGCAAGATGTTCTGAAAACGGATGAGGACTACGTTGTTGCTATCGATACTGACTCCGTTTATATTCGCATGGGTGATTTGGTCGAGAAGTTTGCTCCGAAGAATCCTGTCAATTTCCTAGACAAGATATGCGCAGAACACTTCGAGAAAGTACTGGCAGATTCTTATGCGACTATGGCAGATGCAACTGGTGCCTATGAGAATCGCATGGAGATGGGACGTGAAGTGATTGCAGACCGTGGTATCTGGATGGCTAAGAAACGATATATCCTCAACGTGCACAATAACGAGGGTGTCCAGTACGCAGAACCCAAACTCAAGATGATGGGTATCGAGGCAATCAAGTCTTCGACTCCACAGGTTGTCCGTGATAAGTTCAAGGAAATCTTCCGTGTTATAGTGGAAGGCACTGAGACGGACACTCAAGGATATATTCGTGACTTCCGGTCTCACTTCAAGACTCTTCCTCCCGAAGATGTGTCGTTCCCTCGTGGTGTTTCTAATCTCGCCAAATGGAAAGACCGCAAAACTATCTTCAAGAAGGGAACTCCCATTCATGTGCGTGGGGCCCTGTGTTACAACAATGCGATTGGTGAGAATAATCTTGGTAAACGGTATGAGACTGTCAAACAAGGTGAGAAGATAAAGTTCGTTTATCTCAAGATGCCCAATCGTCTGGGACAGAATGTTGTGTCATATCCTCTCAACTTGCCAGAGGAACTTGGACTCCATAAGTATGTGGACTATGACATGATGTTTGACAAGACTTTTCTAGACCCTCTGATTCCGATTCTAGATGCAGTGGGGTGGGACGCAGAACCACAGGCATCACTTGAAGACTTCTTCGGTTGACAGACCGACAATATTTTGGTATAATACATCGTATGAAAGACTTAAAAACACCACTTCGATACCCCGGCGGCAAATCTCGTGCCGTTGATTTTTTATTCTCTCCGGAGAATATGCCCATTGCTGACATTCGCGAATACCGTGAGATGTTCCTAGGTGGTGGGTCGTGTGCGTTCGCGTTCACTAAAAAGTTTCCTCACATTCCTGTCAAGGTCAATGACAAATACTACAACCTGTATTGTTTCTGGAAGTCGCTCCAGAGCCGTGGTCATGACCTTGCGGACAAACTACATGCAGTCAAGGATGAACTGTCCGACGCAGAGGATTCCTTACAGGCGCACCTTGACTACTACCATGTCATGCGCGAGGGTCTTAATACCGCAGAAGATCCTTTCGAGATTGCGTGGCAGTTCTATGTTATGAACCGATGCTCGTTCAGTGGATTGGGTGAGACTACTGGTTCGTTTTCAAAAGATTCGGTGCGTGACCTATTCAACCATCGACTGATTGGTAAGTTACCCAAGTTTTCTGCTTTGATGCGCAACTGGGAGATCACCAACGAGGACTACTCGTATCTGTTGGATGGTGCGGACAAGAACACATTCGTCTTTGCTGATCCACCATATGACATCAAGTCTTTCATCTATGGTAACAAGGGTGACATGCATGACACATTCTGTCACAAGCGTTTCCACGATGAACTCGACAACACCGATGCGATGGTGATGATCACCTACAACTCTAACGACACACTCAAGCAGGCATACACTGGTTGGAGTCAGTTGGAGTGGGATTTAACCTATACTATGGTCTCCACTAAGAAATATACTGAAGAACAACATTTGAGAAAAGAGCTGTTACTCTGGAACTATGAGGAGCGGGGGGTATCTACCCTTGATGAATTTTTTGGATGACCAGAACAAGAATATTAGTCACCAAAACCACTTGATTTAATTACAATACTAGGGTATAATACTTGTATTGAATTGATTGAGAGAGGATGAAGAGATGGGAAAATTCATAGAGGGTATATGGAAGGAAAAGGGTCTTGTGATATGATTTTTCCTAAAGTAGAACCACAAAAAATCTATGCGAAGATTGAAGAGTATATCGTTGACGGTAAGTTCACCTTTGACGTTAACGAACTTCCGTTGCTTGAAGAATTTGAAGAGATCATCGGTGAGAAGACCGTGAAGGTCGCATCCGCTCATTTCAATACGCGAGAGAATCATCCATTGTTTTCTAGGCGACCGGCCCAAGCCGGTAAAAACTTCATGGGCGAGTCTGAAGATTACGATAACAAGTTGATTGACTATTCGCAAGAACACCCTACGTGGAAAGACGACAGTGTCGAGTGGTTGTATCTGATCGTGTTTAACGGTCGCATCGTAAAGGCAGGTATGACCATCACCGACCTGAAGTCTCGGTATCGTTCTTATAGTTGCGGTACTCGAAAGGCAATGTCGAAAGGTAGTTGCTCTACCACTAACTATATCATCACTGAGTGTAACTACGCCGCATTGCGTCAAGGTATGTCGGTTGAGATCTACGGACTGCCAGTTCCAAAGCGTAAGGTTGAGGTTAATCGATTCGGTGTGACTTCTACTGTCAATCAGTCTCAAGTACGTGATATGGAAGAAATGCTAACCCAAGTTTATGTTGACAACTATGGAACGCTTCCTATATTATGTGTACAACAAGGAAAATCTTTATAAATGCATTTAGATAAATTTTACACACATCCGGATATAGCAAAGAAGTTCGTAGAGACGGTGGATCGTCTCTGCGACTTTTCCGTATATGATGAAATCATAGAACCGTCTGCGGGATCGGGTAATATTAGTCAGTTTCTTCCGGATGGTCATATTGCAATGGATCTCGAACCTGAAGAGTCGGGTATTATACAGCAAGACTTTTTCGAATACGAGTCAAGTTATCACCCTTTGTTTGATCCCAAACGTATCTTAACCATTGGTAATCCACCGTTTGGTACGGGTTACATGAATCCACTCGCCAAACGATTTTTCAATCACGCGGCTGAGTTTAGTGAAACGATTGCATTCATCATACCACAGAAGTGGCATACTGCATGGAAGGTACACTTTCAACTTGATCAAAAATTCGGTCTGTACTATAGTGAGGTACTGCCTAAGAACAGTTTTGTTGCGGACGGTAAGACTTATGATGTAAATTGTTGTGCGCAGATATGGTCTGCTCGACCGATCGATGATCTGCCTAATCTGCGGATTAAATCACGACCACCCACGTCGCACAGTGACTTCGATATGTTCCTGACATGTGATAATGTTAACAGACTCTCACAGGTAAGAGAACAGTTGGAAAGAGGCGAGTACTGGGAGTTTGGTCTAAAGTACTGGGGTAAAATTGGTGTATGTGATATCGATACAGTGCCATCCACAACTACGACGCACTACGTATTCAAACCTAACAAACCATTTGTTCGTGAGATACTAGAGAAAGTTGATTGGAGTCGTTATGTCAACAACATGGGCGCGCCCAATGTCGGTGGTAAATCACTTTTGGTCAAGGCGTATGTAGAAACTAAGGAACGACTAGGATATGTTTGACAGAACACTCACTCTGTGATATAATACCCACTATGAATTACGAATTAACTATATTTAAAAATCAGTTCGATAACAAGACCCATCGTCATATGGTTCTTGACGATTGGGATAAGTTCGTAAATGTCCTGAAAAACATGTATAAAGAGAAAGGAGAGAAAGGTGGAAATAATTCTAGTCCTCTTATTAGTCCTGCTGTTTTCGAAGTGGGTACGACTCGCAGTAATAAATCTACTCGTTATTGGGGTGGGTGGTGTTGCGTTGATGTTGACGATCATACTTTCTCTAGCGATGTTCGAGTCCTTAACCAACAGCTGCACGAACTCTTTGGAGAGTACGACTACGTTGTGTACAACACTGCATCAAGTAGAGACGACCATCTCAAGTTTAGAATCGTATTTCGACTAGACGAGAATGTTGATAATGATCGTATCAAGGCATTCTGGTATGCACTGAATACCGAGTTGGGTGAACTGGGTGACCCTCAGACTAAAGACCTCGCACGTATGTATTATGTCCCAGCACAATATCCAGATGCGACTTCGTTCTTTATTACTAATCAAGGTACTGCCCTCAATACCTCTGAGTTGATTGCGAAACACCCATATCACGAGAAGACAGGTAATACTTTTCTAGACAGATTGCCACCAGAGATGCAGAGTGCGGTAATCCAACATCGTAAGGACAGTCTAAATAACACCGACTACAGATGGTCATCATACCGTGACTGTCCGTTCTGGCCCAAACGTCTTGCGATCGAGTACCAAACTATCAGTGAAACTGGTTGGTACTCTAAGATGTATAAGATAATGCTTGCAGTTGCGGGTAACGCATATGCTAAAGGTTATCCTATAACCTCAACACAGATTGCAGACCTTTGTCGAGAGTTTGATAGTGAAACAGGTAATTGGTATGAGAACCGTCCATTGATAGTAGAGTCGGATAGAGCATTAGAATATATTTACAGGAATAGTTAATATGAATAGAGTATTAGTGACAGGTGCAGCAGGATTTATCGGTTCACAATTATCGGATCGATTACAGAAACGTGGATTGACAGTGAAAGGTATTGATAATTTCAATAACCATCTATACACTCCTGAATTAAAAGTAGATCGTATGAAACACTTCGATCTGGATATCTGGGGATGTGATCTAAAGGATGAGGTAAAACTCGAAGCGTTATTGAGAGACTTCCGTCCAGACACTATTGTCCACCTTGCCGCAATGGCAGGCGTTCGTGACTCTATGGGTAAAGAGAAGTCCTACCACGCAAATAACATAGATGCTACACAGAACCTTATTGATATCTGTAAACAACATCTACCTGAGACTCGTATAGTTTATGCGTCAACGTCTTGTGTGTATGCTGGATCTCAGACTCCGTGGACAGAAGGTCAAGAGACTGGTAAACAGTTAAACGCATATGGTTATACCAAGTGGGCAAATGAATGTCAGATGCAGTCTTCTGGTCTGAATACCACTGGTCTACGTTTCTTCACAGTCTATGGTCCTTGGGGTCGTCCGGACATGGCGTTGTTTGACTTTACTAAAAATATACTTGACGGTAAGGAAATAACCGTGTATAATTACGGTAAGATGAAGAGAGACTTCACTTACGTAGAAGATATCCTAGATGGTATTGAAGTTGTCCTAGACAATGACAATCTTTTGGGAGAGATATTTAATATAGGACGTGGTGAACAGGTTGAATTACTTGACTTCATTGGTGAGATCGAGAAACAAACTGGGAAGAAATCAATTAAGAATCTTGCTCCCAAACATCCGGCTGATACTTTAGAGACTTGGTCTAATACTGATAAGTTACAAGCACTTGGTTATGACCCGAAGGTTAGTATTGCAGAGGGTGTTGAAAAATTTTACGAATGGTATAAAACTTATAATGGAATCAAATAATGACTAGAGCAACAGAAGACGATGTTAACACACGATTTCGAATAGGAATCGTTGGACATGGATTTGTTGGTCAGGCGGTCGAGTATGCGTTTATGCATCCTCTCGTAGACTTCAATTACTATGATCCAAAGTATGACACTTACCTTGACACTCTGGAGGATCTTCCGGCAGAACGTCACCCTAAGTGTTTCTTTATATGTGCACCCACACCATCCAATGATGATGGGTCTGTAGACTCTTCTATCGTAGAAGCTTCGGTTGTTAAGTGTCTACACTATACTGATGCACTGGTTGTGGTGAAATCTACAATTACTCCAGAATCAATTGATCGTCTGTACTCTGCAATGAGCAGAGAGCAAGTTGATCGTTTCGTTTATAACCCTGAGTTCTTGACTGAGAAGAATGCTAAGGCAGACTTCGTTGGTGCTAAGTTTCACGTCATTGGTGGTATGCCTCAGGCCTCACAAGAACTCATTGACGTGTATGAGATCTTTGGTGCGTGTGAGTCTAACGACTATCATCGTATGACTGCGTACGAGGCATCCTTTGTCAAGTATTCAATCAACTCATTCTTGTCTACTAAGATTACATTCTTTAATCAATTGTATGATCTAGTAAATTTATATGGGTGTAACTTCAACACTATCGTCCGTGCCGTGGGTGCAGATGACCGTGTAGGACTAGGTCACACTCGTGTGCCTGGCTTCGATGGTAAACGTGGATTCGGTGGTGCATGTCTCCCTAAAGACACAAGAGCATTCTTAGACTTTTCAACTCATGAGTTTGCTGACGGGACTACAACTAGTTTCGATTTGTTAGAGAAAGTACTTGACATCAATAGTGCTTATCGTGTACAATATGACCTTGATGAACGTGAAAAAGTTAATAACATTACATTTGTAGATTTTGGAGGCAAAAATGTCAATAATGGACAAACTGAAGAAGAACTCGAAGATAAAGGAGACATCGACCCTATCGACGAGTAAATTCTTCACAGAGAAAGATATGGTACCAACCGATGTTCCGATGGTGAACGTCGCATTGTCTGGTTCCGTAGATGGTGGTATCGCACCCGGACTTACGGTTCTGGCAGGACCATCTAAACACTTTAAGACATCATTCGCATTACTTATGGCGGGTGCATATCTCAATGCTAAACCCGATGCGGTCATGTTGTTTTATGATTCCGAATTCGGTTCACCTCAATCATACTTCGAACAGTTCGGTATTGACACTAGTCGTGTATTGCACACACCTATAGCAAATGTCGAAGAGTTGAAGTTTGACCTTATCAGCCAACTAGAGAACTTGACTCGTGATGATGAGGTTATTATCGTTATCGACTCTATTGGTAACCTTGCGTCTAAGAAAGAACTTGACGATGCGTTGAACGAGAAAGGTGTTGCGGACATGTCACGTGCGAAGGCACTGAAAGGTCTGTTCCGTATGTCGACTCCGTACCTTGCGATGAAGAACATCCCGATGCTTGCAATCAATCACACTTATAAAGAGATTGGTCTGTTTCCAAAAGATGTAGTTAGTGGTGGTACTGGTATCTATTACTCTGCCGACAACATCTGGATTATCGGTCGTAGACAGAATAAGACTGGTACCGAAGTGACTGGTTATGATTTTGTTATCAAGGTTGAGAAGTCTCGATTTGTGAAAGAGCAGTCTAAGATTCCAATCTCAGTATCTTGGGATGGTGGTGTTGAGAAGAACTCTGGTCTCCTTGAAGTTGCATTGGCTGGTGGGTATGTTATCAAACCAAGTAATGGTTGGTACTCTCGTTGTCACGGCACCGAAGCAGAAGATAAAAAGTTCCGTACCAAGGACACTTTGTCCAATGAATTCTGGGCACCTATTTTCGAAACAAGTGATTTCGCTACATTCCTTCAGCAGACTTATCAGATAGGATACAAGAGTGATATCAATCCCGAAACCTTCGTTGAGGAAGCCATAGCATGAAAGAATTAGATTTAGATAAACCGTCCGAGAATTTGGACTATAAGTTAGTGCCTGTTGTCATTGAGGATGTTGATGGGTGGAACGTAGATTTACTACGTGCACCCTACAATGATGTAACTATCCGTTATAATAATGTTCGCATTAATGGTGATGATCAAAATATAACTTTTAACTTCGATGTTGTTGACACAGAAGACCCAACAGTGTATAATGTAGACAATGTTGACCTACAAGGGTTTGTGGGTGAAGTACTAGGTGATATTTTAGAAGCAGCCATTGAGACTGGTTCAATACAGAAAAAGGATTCAAATGACGGACATCAATCTACAACAGACGATTCTACGGAATCTACTGACTAACGATTCGTATATGAGGAAGGTCGCCCCCTTCCTCTCCCCCGAATACTTCGAAGGTACTTACAAAAGTATCTTCAAAGAGTTCACCGCATATATTGCCAAGTATAACAACCTACCCTCTAAAGAAGCACTCAAGATTGAGATTGATTCTGAAGACCGTATGTCAGACGAACACTATCGTCACACGATGGACATACTCCCAGATATCTTTAAGTATGCCGAAGAAGACCTATCGTGGTTGGTAGAACGCACTGAGAAGTGGTGTCAAGACCGTGCGGTGTTCAATGCAGTGATGGAGTCCATCTCTATCATCGATGGTAAACACCAAGAACTATCCAAGAACGCAATCCCTGATGTATTGTCGAAGGCACTGTCCGTATCTTTTGACACTAACATTGGTCATGACTATCTGGAGAACATCGATGCACGATGGGACTTCTACCACATGGATGAAGAACGTCTACCGTTTGACCTAGACTACTTCAACCGTATCACCAAAGGTGGTTTGCCTAACAAGACTCTGAATATTGCACTTGCTGGTACAGGTGTTGGTAAATCTCTGTTTATGTGTCATGCGGCAGCTGCGGCATTGAGTCAAAATAAGAATGTTCTCTATATTACTATGGAGATGTCCGAAGAACGTATCGCAGAACGTATCGATGCGAATCTACTGAACGTGCCTATTGACCAGTTGGAACATCTCAGTAAAGACATGTTTTCAAATCGTGTTAAGAAGGTCGCAGATAAAACTACGGGTAAACTTATCATTAAGGAATACCCGACTGGTAGTGCCCACTCAAGTCACTTCCGTGCACTTCTAAACGAGTTAAAGTTGAAGAAGAAGTTCTTACCTGATATCATCTTTATCGATTACCTGAATATCTGTGCGTCGTCTAGGATGAAATCAATGGGGGGTGCTATCAACTCCTATACATATATCAAGTCTATCGCAGAAGAGTTGCGAGGTCTTGCTGTCGAGTTTGATGTTCCGGTAGTATCTGCAACTCAGACTACACGTTCTGGTTATAGTAATGACGATGTGGGACTAGAGGATACGTCTGAGTCGTTTGGGTTGCCTGCTACTGCGGATCTGATGTTTGCCTTGATTAGTAATGATGAACTGAATGCAAACGGACAGATATTAGTGAAACAGTTGAAGAATCGATACAACGATCCCGGCATGAATCAAAGATTCGTCGTGGGTATCGACCGAAGTAAGATGCGGTTGTTCGATGTAGACCAAAACGATTCACCACTAAATAAAGAAGTAGATGATGGACCAGTATTTGATAAATCTAACTCCGGTCAAAGAATGTCTTCTGAAAAGATGAACTTTGATGGTTTCACACTATAAGGAGTCCTTAATGGATCCAGTAACGCAGACATTTTTCACTATTGCACTAATGTTCATTGCTACTATTGTGGGTAAGAAAATGGGAAGACAAGAGGGAATTAATGCAGCAGTTTCCTATTTGATAGAAATGGGTGCTTGCACCGAAGATGATTTGAAGAAAGCAAATGAAAGATTTATGGATGGAGATGACATCTAGTCATGACTGAGGTAGTTATTCGTAATAAAGAGTTGTTAGAGACTCTAAACAGTTTCTCAGATGAGATGCTGTCTAAACCGTCGTACAACGACGAAAAGTATTGGACTTACCACGAACGCAAGGATGTAGACTTGGGGTCGTACTACACGTCTCGTGAGTATCTTGACGAATGTTTGTCTAGATACCCTGAGTTAGTAGGCCCACCAGATAGATACTTTGCGCAACCGATTGCTAAAATGGTTCGTGGAGATAAAGAACTCTGGGGAGACTTTATGCAGAAGGTGAAGTACGACTTCGCCGCAGAACTTGGTGCGCACACCTCCGCATTACTCTCCTATTATCCGCCAGGCGGATTTGTTGGATGGCATACTAACTATGATGCTAACGCATATCAAGTCTTATTCACGTGGTCAGAGACCGGAGACGGGTACTTTGAGTACTACGATAAGAAGACAGATGAGATTGTAAAGATTAAGGATGTTGCCGGTTGGCAATGTCGTCATTATTATTTCGGTGCAGGTCATGAAGAAGACCTACACTGTTGGCACGCTGCGTATGCAGGCTGTCAGCGCATTACCCTCGCATATAAATTTGTGAATAATGGTAGTGTGGATAATCCCGAAGATGCGCAAGCAAGACAGATGCGTGATATGTTAATTGATGAAATTGAGAGTGAAGAATGAAAAATAATGATATTGTGACAGTAGTTACGGTGAGTGGTGAGTATGTAGGTCGTCTTGACGGCATGAATAGTGATGGTACAGTGACCCTTAATGATCCTCGTATGTTGATCAATGGCGACCAAGGAATTGGTTTTGCTCGTGGTGTATGTATGACTAGTGAAGAAAATCCAGATAAGGTTTCCTTTCAACAATACGTACTATGTACCAAAACAAACAATGCGTTTTCGGATGCATGGACAGAAGCGACAAGTGGAGTAAGATTAGTATGATAGGTCCGGAAGATAAAAAGAAAGTCGCAGATGCGATTAGAGAGATGTCTGACAGTATGTTACGCATCGACGCAGAGAAAGAGTTGATGAAGGACATCGTCGATGTCACTAACGAGAAGTACGGTGTTGATAAGAAGCACTTCCGTAAACTTTCGAACATATATCATAAACAAAACATGGAAGAGTCTCGCACAGAGGCTAATGAAGTTTATGAGTTGTACGAGGAACTATTTCAATAATGCTTTTAACTGCCGGTTGCAGTTTCGTCTGGGGAGACGAACTGAAAGGATTTGATGATAATCCACCCACCCATTGGCCACTAACCTTTACTCATCTTCTTGCTGATAAACTTGGCATTGAGTATTCGAATCGTGGTTTCTGTGGTGCTTGTAATGATAAGATTTTTCGTGAGGTCACAGATTTTTTACATAATCACCCCAATAAAGATAAGGTGACTCACTTGGTGGTGATGTGGTCTGCGTGGCAACGGAAAGAGGTTGTCGAACATATGCCGGACGCTCGTGAGGTGAAGATTGGTCGACAAGATGATGTCACGCAGTTTTCTCAATTACGCACTAATGTTATATTCGATAAAAGTAAAAGAATTGCATATGAACACATGTTTCAGAACGCATATGACTCTAGAACAGATATCATGCACACTATCAGTAAGATGAAGTCACTTGAGGTGATATGTGATGCGGCAGGGATACAATTGATTCAAGGAGTATTCCATTCAAGGAATTGGTCTAACATCATGTCTATATTGACAGACCAATGTCCGGATGACGCTTCTGAAAAAATTAAAGAGAAGAGTTTACATATAGATGCTACCCCACATTACAAAAAATGGTTGTTAAACTCTATAGGTACATTGAAAAATACAAGTCGTGTTGGTTTGGGTAAAGGTAAGGACATGTATACTATTTGTAAAGAATATGATGATATGAAAAAGTTTGGTCACCCAGGTGAGAAAACACAAGTGGTCTTCGCAGATTCTTTGCATGAGATTTTTGTAAAGTCAAGTCAGAAAGATGTATAAATAAACTGTAGTCACAACTTATATTTGGAGAATAATATGGAATATGCATTTGCAGGAATATTTTTTACTTTACTGGTAGTTTGGGTATTAATAAAAAATGAGAAAAATGAGGACAATTCTGGAGGAGGAGTAACGACTCCACCAGTAAGTGGACCATCACGTAATGATCAAAGGAAGGTCTTTGCTAAAATGACTGTTCCTGAATTAAAAAGTTATGTTAAAGAGAACAAAAACAAATTAGGTGAGTCAAAGGGTCGTATGCCAACTAAGAAGGCAGAACTTATTGAAGCCTCCCTAGAGATCTGGGAAAAGTAGAATGAAAACGTTCAAGACCTTTCTAAACGAGGGTGTTAACGATCCAGCAATCTTCAAGGCAATCTTCCTTGCAGGCGGACCGGGTTCTGGTAAGTCATTCATTGTCGGTAAGACAGGTCTGACTTCTATGGGTTACAAGGTTGTTAACTCCGATGACGCATTCGAGAATGCCATGAAGAAGGCGGGAATGGAAATGTCTCCGGACAACATCTTTTCCGTGAAAGGTCAAGAAATCCGTGGTAAGGCAAAGAACCTTACTGGGGTAAAACAGGCGATGTACATCAAAGGTCGTCTAGGTTTGGTTATCGATGGTACTGGTAAAGACCCAGAGAAGATTGCCAACCAAGCTAAAGAACTAAAGAAACTAGGTTACGATGTCGCAATGATTTTCGTAAACACCGACGTGGAAACTGCTGTCAAACGTGACGCAGCACGTGAACGTACTATTGGTGCAGAAGAAGCAACCAAGTACTGGAAACTAGTACAACGCAATATCGGTAAGTTCCAGACGATGTTCGGTAAGAAGAACTTCTTAGTCGTGGATAACTCTGAAGGTAAGGATTATAAATCAGAGACCTTACGTGCATACCGTGACGCAACCAAATTCACTCAGGCACCAGTAGATAACTCTAAAGCCAAGAAGTGGATTAAGTCAGAAAAATCTAAAAAGTAATTGACATAAGTAACTCATTGTAGTATAATGTTCCCATAATTTGAGGAGTTATACAATGAGTTACCAGTCAAATCTTGCCAAAGAATATGCCCTCCTTCTTTCAAAGGTGGGTTCTAATCCAAGTACAAAACAAAAGAAAGAGTTAGATAAACTTCTAAAACTCTTGCGAAAAACTGTATGATACGTTTATCAATCTCAGTTGCTCTGCTTGGGTTCATAGGATATATTACACTTGCACATGCCGAAACACCACGGATGCAAGATAACGACGAAGTTGAGTGTTTGGCTTTGAATATATATCATGAGGCAAGAAGCGAAAGTCTCGCTGGTCAGTACGCAGTTGCGGATGTTACTCTCAACCGTGTACAAGACCGACGTTACCCATCGACTATCTGTGGAGTAGTTAAACAGGCAGTACTGAGTCAATGGGGACTTGATAGAGGACTAGAGATACCAAGACGTAATATGTGTCAGTTTAGTTGGTATTGTGATGGTCTTGCAGATGAACCGTTAGAAACATACTCGTGGTTACGTGCAAAGGATGTTGCAAGGGATATGATGTTCTTCCGTAAGTACAATGGTATAACAGAGGGGTCTACTCATTATCATGCCAATTATGTAAATCCTTCGTGGAGTACTCACGAAAGGATGAGGATGATAGGTAGAATAGGTGACCATATCTTTTATAAAGAGGACTAAAGATGCCAGTCGAATACGAATCTCTTACAACAGGATTGTTCCCAGAAGATGCAGAGGTAAATAATGCATATATACTGTACGATCACACAGGTGGACTTATATGTGTATATGGTGATGCCGATGATGCGATTGAAAGAGCAGTTGATGAAGTTACAAAAGATTATCAGTATGATCAGGTTTATGTTGATGCGTTTGATTGGGCAATCACAGTTTCTAGTGCAATCGGTGAAGTCACAATCTTAGTAGAGAAAATTTATTAATGTCCCGTTCGTCTAGAGGCCTAGGACACCGCCCTTTCACGGCGGTAACAGGGGTTCGACTCCCCTACGGGACGCCATTTTTAATTTAGTATTCCACTTTTGTATAAATAGAATAAACAAACGTACATTGAGAAAATATTATGACTAATGATACAGAATCCCCGAACGTCAATAGTGGTGAACAGAACGTTCCGGAGAATTTAGCAGAACAGAGTGGATTACCTAATATGTCAAGCACAAAACCATTTACAGTACAAACCGATTTGATTGTCGAAGGTGATGTGTATGCAAACGCATTCATCGGTGACGGTTCACAACTCACCGGAATCTCTGGTGGTGGTGGTGGTACTTATGCGACACTGGTGGGATACAATCCCGCTGACCCTAGTGACCTCACTTCTATCGTATTAGATTCAAAAGACGGACTCGACCCCGCAACATTCCGTGGTGATATTATCAATGACTCAGGTTCTGTTATCGTTGACGTGTCAAGTCCTAGTGCGACATTCAGTGGTACCTTGTTAGGCACAGTTGCTGGTAATAGTACAACACTGACAGGTTCACATACAATTCTAGATGTCGGCACAGACGGTACAGACGGAAGTCTCGATATTACAGACATTACCGCAGACGGCACTGTAGACTTTACTGGTGCGACTCTTATTGGTATTTCTACTGGCGGTCTAGATTCTGCTGGTGTACAAAGCATTGTAGATGACAACATCTTGGGTAGCATAGGAGATACTGGTGTAACTATCGGTCCAGGCGCTTCTGCTGCTAGTGATCAACTCCAACAAGTAGTAATTGGTCCAACTGCGACTTCAAGCGGTCAATTTAACGTCGCTATCGGTAGAAATGCAAAGGTACAATCTAGTCGGACATCTGGAACTGCGGTCGGAAACGACGCTCGAGTAGGTTCTAGTCAGGGCGGAAATAATGGCGTCGCAATCGGAACTGGCGCGGTCGTTGAGCGAGATGCCGGTACATCGATTGGACCAAACGCTACAACCAAGAATGGTAGCAATGCTACCGCAGTTGGAATGCAAGCGAATGCTTGGGGGGCAAGTGCTCTGGCATTAGGTCATGGGGCGAGCGCAACTACTTCGAACACAATTGCAATTGGATCAAATACTAGTGCATCTACACAATACGGTATCGACATCCGTACATCTGCTGCTGGTTCACTAACATACGACACTACAAACGATTGGACGTTTGGTGCAACAGTAAACGCACCAGCATTCGTTGGTGACGGTTCTGGTTTGACGAACTTACCATCTGGTGGCGGTCTAGATT
>UPTG01001414.1_pt1 | contig 17705 bp, 15 predicted proteins | sample 2160121 | NCBI WGS metagenome assembly UPTG01 (sample SAMN06266255, study PRJEB28933) | marine metagenome | isolation source: Columbia River Estuary | place: USA:Columbia River Estuary, USA | collected 2014-07-27
GATAACGCTGTGGACCGGCATTTTTGGGAAGTAGTGGAGAAAAGTTTATTTTCCTTTTTTCACCTCCCCGTAAATTGAGAGCAATCTCCTCCAATACCTTACCATCTAAAGTAAGTTTAACATTGGTTTGGATCGAGTCCTTGAATTTGTTCTCCGCTTCTCCAGTCAAAAGTAACTCTTCTTTGGCCACCGCATTGGGTCGGCGGTCAGCAAACTTAATCGATGCATCTCCAACGGGTTGCTCTTGTCCTACCCCGATCACATTGATTGGAATGCCTTGGATACGAAATTCCTTGGCCACATCTAAAATGGGCAAACCCAGATTATTTCTTCCATCCGAAAAAACGACTACTGAGCCAAGCGATTGTTCACCTCTTTCATTTCGTAAACTATTTGATAATGCATCCCCTAAAGCAGTCTTTTTTCCCAGTTCTATAACATCCCATGAATCGCGATTCATTCTTTGTACTTCATTCGAAAAGCCAAGGTTTTCCACTTTTCCATAACTTAACTTCATTCGACTCAACCAAGAACCGGAGTCCGTGGATTCAAGAAAAGGTCGAATTAATTCAATACGCGTATTTTGTTCAGATCCGTCTTTCGTATTCATACTTCCCGACAAATCAGTCAAACTGAGCAATTTAAATTCTTTTGGATTAGGCTCGTCTGTAATTAAATAAGGTCGGGCAAGCAGTAGGAAGAATAAAATACCCGCGAAAATTCGTAAGAGTAATAATTTCCAAGCGAGTCGAGGCAATGTAACCGCAAACATTGCCCTTGAATGATACGACAAAACAAGAATGAAAAGTACGGCAATTATACCGAACAAAAAAGGAGAAAAGGGCCAATCCCAACCCATACTTATTCCCCCTCCGCTATTCTGCGGAAGTACTCCTCGACCTGCTTTTTATAACGACTCGGTGCAGAAGTAGTTTCTTGATTCCGCCGGAGACGATTTTCAACTGCCTGCTTCCAGAAAAACTGCTCCACTAATTCAAGGGCATTCGATACTGCGGCCGACGCCATTGAACTCGATTGGGATGGATTCTCGCTGATTGCCAGTTGTTCAAAAAACTGAGTCAGGTTTTGAAGCCTTTCATCTTGTTCCGCATTCGGAAGGGAACCGATTGACCTTGCCAGCTCATCTGCTTTTTCCTTCATTTCTTCGCCACTCATTCCGGGTAATTCATTCTGTGTCTCCTGTAAATTTTCTACAAGTTCACGGAGAGCTCCATTTCCAAGATTTCTGAGTTTGTCAGCAACGCCCTGTAATTGGTCATTTAACTTCTCTAAGTTTTCCGCCACCTTATCCTCTTCCTTTTTGGCCTGAGGAAAAGCTTCGTAAAGAAGAGAATTTGCGGCACGTTTGCCTGCACGCTCGATTCCACCCTCGCGCGAATCTCTTGCCCCACGCAATAAATCTTCCGTGGCATTCTCATTAAAATTCCCCATCGAACGGGCCGTCTGATCAATTTTATCTAAAAGTTCCTTGGCAAGTTCATTCAACTCCTCCTGTTCGCCTTTTAAATCCTCCCCCTGCCCCTCTTTTGCATTCTCGGTTTCTTCACCCAGTTGCCTTTGCTTACCGGCGAGACCGGATGCTTGTGCCTGTAATTGATCCACCATTCCGGCTGCCAACGAAGACATTGCAGATTCCACCTCCGAAATTGCATTGCCCAACGCCTCCGCAGCAAGGTCGCCATGGGGTTGTGCATCACGAGGAGAATCCCGACGAAGCTCTCCGGCAGAATCTTTCATTTCTGCTCCTGCACGGTCAAGCGAGCCTACTTTCCCAAGGCTACCGCTCTTCTCATACCACTCCTCCCGGAGCACTTCTAAATCTCTTCTTAAATCCTCCTGACCCTGCGCTATCTCCTGATTCGCTTCGCCCTTCTTCCCCGTGCCCGCAGCACGGCCTATTTCACGGTTCAATTCTTTTTGTCGTTCTTTGAAATCTTTTAAATCCTCCAAGTCCTTGGCAAGATCATTTAACTCTTCTGCCGGGTCTTTAGTAGACTCCTCCTGCTCTTTTCCAGGTTTTCCCGCACTCTCCTCTTTGCTTTCTTTTGGTTTTCCTTTTCCCTTCGCTTTTTGCTTCTGCATTTTCTGCATCAACGCATAAATTTGAACCAGTTTTCGAAGAGTTTTTTCAGAGGGTTCTAAAGATTCATCCAACATTTGATCACCGGCATAGATCTCGGTCTGCTCGATATGATAGGTGGCTTCGTTTAAAAGTTCCCCAAGATCGATCCCATCCACGATTGGAAATTGGCCCTCAAACTCATCGAAGACCTTGGTCATATCATTTTTCAGGCTCAGTGAATCAGTCACTATGGCAAGACTAAGCTTTTCTTTCTTAAACTTATCTTCCAGTAATGCATCGTAGGTGGAACGAATGATTTTCTTAGTTCGATTAATAAAATCCCGCACCGGTATTTCCTTCTGCTCCCCATCCATTTGTGCATCTGACTCTGTGGAATTTCCCTCCGGTGGAAGAATTTCAATAAAGTAAATCTCAGAACGGGCAATCTGACCGTCAGGTTCTTTATTATCTATCGCCAGCGCCATGTAGGTTATGACATCTCCAATCGCTAACGCCATTTCGTTCAGATCCAATACATAGGAGATCGTCTTCTCCTTTTCCACAGGACCCACAAATATAGTTTCCTCTTCTTTTTCTCCTGCATGTGAAATATTAATTCGAACATCGGTCACTCCGTGATCGTCAGAAGAATAAACTTCTAATAGCAGACTGGCATCAGATGCTAACTGTAAATCTTTTGCAGGTTCTGTTATTTCTACAACGGGAGGTTCATCTGGAATTGGAGCAAATAGGAATTCTTCGTAGACGACCGGATCACGGTGTGGAAAGTCCAAGTCTTTGAGATAAACGATCCCCTTCCATTCAGTCTCCAAAACATGATCCATGGTAAAAGAGTTCCCGCCTACCCTCTCCAGTGAAATCTCCAATTCACCAGATGATATAAATACACCGACATTTGCTGGTTTTTTCTCAACTGATAAGTCCAAAGTCATACGACTTCCCTCAGGTGCTCGAAAATAACCAAAGCCCTCATGAGAAATTTTTTCCATTTTCAGATAATCAGGCGGAGTAATTTCCCAATTAAATGTGCTGATTGAAGGAGGATCATACGCCTCCAATAATTGCCATTCACTTTCCAGTGAAGGAGTAACGACTCGGTAGCTAAAATCACTTTGAAGAGAAGGCACTACAAATTCGAAACGTCCCATGATCGGGGTTCGAAGCATTTCCAAGCTTTCAATCATTCCATTTTCTTCAAACTCAATAAACGCTTTTTTCTGTCCGCGGTGTCCACGGGTAACATCTGCAAAGACAGAAATATCAGTTCCGCGGCTAAATTCTTTGCTTGCGGGGTACTCCTCCAATTTTGTGGAACCAGTTTTAGTGGTAAAGAGAAATAAGCCAGGTTCACCAGACAACGAATCCATCGTTTTTTGCAGAGGACTTCGATCCACACTCCATGCCGTAAAAAAGAGACTCAGCATTAACCCAAATACTAATGAAGCCCAAAACCTGGGTGGGGGGCGTGTACCCTCAGTCCAGACAATCTCGCTGGCCTTTTCCTCCGTTTGACGAAGGACACGATTTTCCATAAAAGTCAAAGAACGTTGTTTCGATTTATCCTCCAACTCCACGGCACAATTAAGCAGATCCAGTAAATCAGGATTTGATTGCTCCACTTGCCTTGCCAAATTTTTCACCGAGGGCTTTTTAGTCCAAGAACGAACGAGAAGAATCAAAAAAACAGCAATAGAGAAGACAGTTGTCGAGATAACCCAGTTAAATGCAGCACTTTCCAGGATGGGAGAAACTGAATCGTAAAGATCTAGTAAATAAAGCAAACAGGGCCAGCAGAGCAGGCCAATCACCAAGGCAAACAAAGATCGACTGAAAATGAAAAATCGAGCTTCCCGTTTGATAAACTCTAGGAAATTAGGCATGGATTTGTTTTTGTGCATTAGAATTCTGACGGGGACGAGACCAAAGCATTTCTATAATCAAGAGAGTAGTGGCTAAAATTGCAAACCACATCCATAAGGGATTGCTTTCTTCCTCGGAGCCATCCCCTCCAGAAGTGGAAGAAGTGGAATCAACTCCCGAGCCACCAAGGCTCTCTGTTAGTTCATTCATAGACAATGTATCAGGAGAGGATTCAGCTGAAGAAAGAACGACCTCTACCCATTGATCTTCAAATCGAAATGCTCCCGGTTTTTTTGCAATAAAATTTCCCGCAACACCAATTAATTCCTCGCCGGGCTCAATTACTGGCCATGAACGCGACTCACGTTTCACTCCCTGAGTCAACTCCATCAACAGGGGTAAAAAAGAGTTTCGCAGGGGAAGGTCTGTCCATGTGGTATTCATCCGAAACGGAAGGAAAACTAATCGTCCTCCCCCGTCAAAAGGTTTGACTAGGGCTAGAGGACGACCCTCCTGATCTCGTAAGGGAACCTCGATGGCCTCGGAACTTGCACCTGGCTTCATGATTCCAAATCGATGAATAGCAGAAAGGTACAAGTCACGAGCAGCTTTGCCGGCAAAGACTTCCGCAAGAGCAGAACTGGACTCTAATGCCCCAATGCGAAAAGGATTTTTGCTCTGTACCGCTCCACCTGCCACTCGGACAAAATTATAATCAAAAAACTGATTCGATTTTAAAATTGAAACCGTAGAGGAAAAGGGTTCGCCTGGAGTGATTAAGGCCACCCCACCCTTGGAAATATATTTCTCAATCAATCCGCCCAATTGTTCCTCTTCAAACCATTTCCCCAAGCCTAAAATCATTAGTAACTGAACCTCCAGCTGGTCATCTCCTAATCGTAACGCGTCTGCACGGTCCTGATCCCATTCCCAACGATTCCAGCCATTATCGCCAGAGCTCGCAACTGCGGTCTTTAAAAAAGACTTTTCCTGATCTGTTTCATCATTTTCAAATTCAGGCATCCAAAAACCAAACCGGCGAGCGGGGGGTGCTTTTAGCCATACAGATCTTTCATTATCGAGTGCGAATGCATCTCCCTCTACTAATTGAACTTTCGCGAAAGAAAAATCTCCTTCCTTGATCACAAATTGAGACTGTACAGAACCGTAGGGGGCAATCGATACAATATTTTTGGCTTTTACTTTACCACCTGCAATTAATTCCACCTCTGCGGTTTTATTGGTATCGTCCCAATTTCGTATAACAGTCCATACTCTTATCTTGTCGGGACCCGCCGGTACTGCCCGGGCTTCTAAGACACTTAAATTATTCTGCCTTTTTCCCTCAATTTCACTTTTCCCTCCCACTTTTATTAATTCATAGGTAATTCCAGAATTCTGTAAATCAGTGTAAGCGGTTTGCCAATCGGACTCTTGAAAATCACTCAGAATGTACAACTTTCGCTCCTTTGCTTTTTCAGAGAACATAGAGGGAGTTTGATCGAGCAGAACTTGGGCATTTCCTCGACTCCAGTCAGGAAGCAAGTTTTGAATCTGTGCCTTGATTGAATCGCGATCATTTCCAATCTCAATTTGATTCAGGATAGTATTTCCAAAAGCAATAAATCCCACCTCGTCTTTCTCCTTTTCCAAAATTGTTAAAGCTTTTTCCTTCGCCTCTTCAATCCCCCCCCATCCCCCCATACTGGGCGATAGGTCGATTGCAATTAAAGTTTCTTTATTCTGCCCATCGAGAGAGGGCGTGGAAGGTGATTTCCAATACGGGTCAGCTAATAAAAGAGAGAGGATAATAAAAAGAAGAATTCGGACTAATAAGAGAGGGATATCAGAAGGAGTACGTTTTCCCGTTCGGGGAATTTGGGACGGGCGAATGAAGCGTAGAGAAGAAAAATAAAACTTTTCTGTCACCCGACGATAAGCCATGTGGGCAACCACAGGCAGTCCAATCGCAAGAGCGGTCCACAAGGCAGCAGGTTGAGCAAATTCGATCACTTTACATTAAAAATTTACTAGTCATTTACGATTCCTCATACCAAGAAAGCGACGCATGGCATGCCCTAGGTCTTGGTTGGTGATCAAACTTTCAAATTCGGCAGACACAGAGGAAAGCTTTGTTTTAAGATCATCACAAAACTCGGACATATCCTTTTTATACTTCTCTCGAATGGCAGGGGGGGAGGTTGAAACTTCTCGCTCCCCTTCTAATTCTGCAAATCGTAATGCTTCGCCCTCTGGCAAATCGATTTCATCAGGGTCTAAAACCTGCAGACATAAACATTCATATCGAGAAGAAAGAGAAAATCGAAGTCGCTCGGTTAAAGTATTCTCCGCTTCAAGAAAATCAGATAAAAAGACCACCATTGCACGTCCAGGCAATCCACTCGCCATTCGATCCCATGCAAAATCATGTGCGTTTTTACCTTCTGCCTTCAGACCCTGCAGAGAAGAAAAGACACGGTTCAATTGGGTCGCTCCCGAATTGGGGCGAATCCATTCACGAACCTCGTCCGAATAGGCAAATAATCCAATACGGTCCCCTTGACGATTGGCCAAATAGGCAAAACAAGCAGCTAACATGCTTGCGTAACGAAGTTTTGAACAGGATGCTCTTTTTCCCTCGTATCCCATGGATGCACTTACATCCAAAACCAAGCAGACCGTAAAATTAGTGTCTTCCTGAAATGTTTTGGCGACCAATTCGTCTCTTTTTGCAAATACTTTCCAATCAACCAACTTCAAGTCTTCGCCCCGAGAATAAGGTCGGTACTGAAAGAACTCACTTCCCCTGCCCTGTCGCAAACTTCGATGAATTCCGGGCATGGCACCATCCACAACGACACGGGCAAGAAGTGAATAATCTTCAATGCTGTGCAGATGACTGGGATCCAGTAGGTTTTTATCAACCATTAAAGTCGCTCTTAGTTAGAAAAGGACTGAGTAAAATAATCTGAATTATTGCGGTACTTCTTCCAGTAAATGGGCGATAATATCATCGGAATCCAAACCTTCGGATTCGGCAAAAAAGCTCGGCAGTACGCGATGCCTTAATGCAGATTTGGCCATAAATTTAACATCTTCACAGGAAACATTGGGTCTGCCCGACAGAAGTGCCCTGGCTTTACCCGCCAAAATTAATGCTTGAGCACCTCGTGAACCGGCACCCCACTTGACTCGCTTGCTTGTCCAATCATCAAATTTCTCAGATTGTGGACGCGAAGCAGAAGCAAGAGAAACCGCGTAGGTAACGACATTTTCTGGTGCAGGAACCTGACGGGTTAAATTCTGTAAGGAAATAATATCTTCTGCACCCAGCACAGGTTGTGGTTCTTCACGATCAAGCCCAGTGGTTTCTCCGACCATTTTAATCTCATCCTCGATGGGTAAATATTGAATCACTGGATTAAGAAGAAATCGATCAAGTTGAGCTTCTGGCAATGGATAAGTTCCCTCCAGTTCAATTGGGTTCTGGGTGGCAAGAACGAGAAAAGGAGCATCCAATGAACGGGTTTCTCCCGACACTGTCACCTGTCTTTCTTCCATCGCTTCCAACAGTGCTGCCTGCGTCTTGGGCGGAGTCCTATTTATCTCATCGGCTAATACGATGTTGGTAAATATGGGACCGGCAGAAAACCGAAAACTTCTTTTACCAGTGGATGGATCTTCATCCACAACTTCAGTACCGACAACATCTGCAGGCATCAAATCGGGGGTAAACTGGATACGCTTAAAGCCAAGACTCAAACATTTTGATAGTGTTTTAACCAATAATGTTTTCCCCAATCCGGGAATTCCGGTAAGTAGGCAATGTCCTTTTGCCAGTAAAGTGACCAGTAATTGCTCGATTACATCGTCCTGTCCAATAATTCCCTTGCGAATTTCTTTCAGTAACCGATCACGGGTTTCAGGTAATTGTTCAAGGGTTGCTTCCACATTATCCGATTTTGTCATATATATTATTTATGTATTTTTTAAAAGTAAGGAGGGCAAACTGTAATCTGGGAACATTTTTAATATCCAGTCGTATTCAAATCAGATATATTTAATCTTTCTTGGCTTGACCGGTAATAGCAAGAAGTCGATCCCACTCCTCAATAAATTTGGTTAAGTGTTCTCGTCCGGCGGCGATTTCATCGCTCAGTAGTGTTCGGACTAACTGCTGTTCCATCTCATACTGTTCGGATGTTAATAGCCCGGAAAAATGGGCCACTCTTGCCCAAAGTAAGTGAGTGGTAAAAGCATCAAATTCATTGTAAGCCACAATTTCATCCAGTTTTCCTTCCGCCCACATATCCGCAACTGAATCTCCACTCACATCGATTTTACCGGGAATCCCACTGAGTGTTGCTGCTTGATGAAGTGAGGGACGATCCCGGTACTGTCCCAACGCATCTGCTAAGTCGACATTATATTCTGAATTTCGTGCATCAAAATAATCGACTCCAAGCCATGGCTTGTCTGGGCGGTCCGAAAACCCGAACCCCGGTAAGCCGTTAACAATGGCACGTTGCACAATAATAGGAACATCTGCCTGTGCAGAATTGTAGCCCACAAGCTGAGGCTTTTTTCGCCCCACGGATTTTAAAAATGTTACCAATAATGCCTTTTCTTCACTCTTGGCAGGATCACTTGGATCGATGGGTAAAGAAATGAGTTTTAAATCTGCTCCACCTGGAACTTTTTCTCGAAGAATTCCGGCAAGAGATACAATCCGACATAAAATGGTCTTTAAATAAGGTTTAAAATCATCCGGATCCCCGTCTTTCCGGGCCGCACTCCACAATGCTTCAAAAGAAACTTTGGCCTTCTCCCCGGGTTCATTTACGGGTTCAGTCTGGTAAAGAATTTCTCCCGATTTTGGATCGGGAATCCATTCCACATCAAAAGAAAAAACGGCATCTGCAAGTAATTTAAGCATTTATAAATTTGGTTTAATGTTGAGATGGAAGAACTTCAGCAAAAAATCGCTCTGCTTTTTCATAGCCATCCGGAATGGTGATAATTTCAGCTTTCTCATCATCCACCAGGATAGTGTGTTCAAAATGAGCAGAAGGCAATCCATCGACCGCCAAGGCCGTCCAACCATCCTCAGCCATTCGAATTTGTGCACTTTTCATGTTCACCATAGGTTCGATACATATGGCCATTCCCTTTCGAAACTTCATTCCCGTTCCTCTTTTTCCAAAATTGGGTATTTGTGGGTCTTCATGTAACGATCTTCCAACCCCGTGACCTACAAAATTGGTAATTACTGCAAATCCTGCTTTTTCGACATGATTTTGTACTGCCTCAGAAACATCACCCACCCGATTCTTATTTACTGCCTTTTCAATTCCGCGGAACAAGGACTCTTCAGTTACCCGCAATAAATTTGCCACTTCAGGCGAAACTTTCCCAACGGGAACAGTCCGGCAATTATCTCCAATAAACCCATCCTCCCGAATGCATACATCCACAGAAATAATATCTCCCTCCTTTAACACTCTGCCCTCAACACCAATACCATGCACTACTTCGTCATTTACTGACAAACAGGTGAAGGATGGAAAAACCCGATGCCCCGAACGATATCCCTTACAGGCACTCTTAATCTTCATGGTGGCCATTAACTCTCCGCCCGCTTCATCAAGCTCCAAGGTGTTCATTCCTGGTTTTACCATACCGCAAAGTCGATCGAGAACTGTGGCTGCGGACCGACTTGCTCTGCGCATTTTTTCTTTATCCTTAAAATTTTTACAAATCACACCAATTTTTTCGTATGAATTTCGCTCGCATACAACCACAAAAGAGGAAATTTTGTTAACATGTTCTTCTTACCCAACTTTTTAATGGGGATATGAAAAATGCCCCGACCACGAGTTGGAGGAAATGATACAGTATTAACGGGCAGATAATTCGGATTTCTAATTCAGTTTCCCCCGCGAATAGAAGCCCGGCTAAAGGTAAGCCCATGGCTAATGATTTTTGGCTAATACAGAAAAATTTTGCCACACGGACTCTCGGACTTTTTGAAAATATAATACTCCCATACCAACTTAAAAATAATTGAAAAAGTAGAAAAATGATTAAGAAGGGAAATAAAAAAATAATTGAATTAAGAAAATTTACCTCTCCCCAAAGCAGAATGCTTTTGGACAAGGAGAGATAGGCAAGAAAAAGAATGCATCCAAAAGTAATTCTTTTTAAATGTTCATCGAATCGACTCTCCTCGTTCCTTAAAAAGACTTTTCGCCCAAGCCATCCCACAAAGCAGGGAAGCAATACAAACATGAATAGTTGAGGCAGAATGTATTTCCCTGCTGCATACCACTCATTGAGAACTCCAACATTTGGAGTAACAATCAAGATTGAACATGCAAGGGGGACCCATAATAGGGCGAGAAAGTTCGATAGCGTGGCATGTCCAAGTGAGAAGTCTGAATCTCCATTCGACATCGAGGTATAAACGACACAACTCGAAATGGTTGTGGGTAAAACTGCCAAAAAAATAAAGCCATCCTTCCATGCAGGTGGTAAAAGGTCGTTCGAGTGAAGAAATAAAACAAAAATTAAAGGTCCCAGGAAAATTAAGCCCTGAACGAGTACTACATTACGATAATCCTTTATCATAGGAGGAATTCGATTTGCATTTAGATTCCAACCCTGAATCAAAAATACGAGCACCACTGCAAATTGAGAAACAGAACTGGAGAAAAAAGTATTCAAACATAGAGCACCATTGGGCCATTTCCACGCCCCCAAAAAGGTGAGTGATAACCCCAATAATAATCCTGTTCCATTTGGAAAAACTCGCATGATACTTTGTTTTAAACTATAACAGTCTTTGTCTCATATTTTTATCATCTCACCAACTTGTAAAGAATTTAACCTTTTATTATCATGCCCAACCCAATACGAGTCTTAACGGTTGATGCTGCTGGTACTCTCATTAAACCATGGCCATCCGTTGGAGCAGTTTATGCAAAAACAGCTCGAAAATATGGTATCGAAATTAATGACAAACAGGTGGATGAAAGATTTTACGAAGTTTTTGGACAGGCCCAAAAAAACAAGAAGATTACATTGGGGGAAGAAAAAGATTTTTGGAGAGAGGTAGTAACCCTTACTTTTAAACCTTTTGCAAAGGGGCAGGACATTGACCCCATCTTTGAGATTTTATGGGATCTTTTTGCAGAAGGTGAACATTGGCGAATTGCGGAGCACGCTGAATCGACCTTAAAAACACTCCGCTCCAGAGGCTATCGATTAGCCGTTCTATCCAATAATGATTCCCGGCTTCGATCGGTCTTGGAAGATCATAATATAACCCCACTATTTGAGGAAATTTTCATCTCTTCTGAATTGGGCATTGAAAAACCAGATCCGGCTATTTTTCGCGCTGTCGAGGATAAGATGAAAGAAAAGCCTGATGGCTTCCTGCATTTGGGAGACAGTTATTCAAGAGATTTTATGGGAGCACAAAAAGCGGGTTGGTCTGCTTTGCTATATGGTCTTCCAATCATTGAAAAATCACAAATCACTTCCTTTTCTGAATTGCTCGATCATTTACCATGATTGAAATTGGAAAACAGCTCCCTCTCCCCAATCTCGAAAAATTGAACTGTGCGGAAATCGCGATCAGGTCCAAGGGAGAAGAAGGATTTATTGCCTACTTCGATTTCCAAGAAGCTTATTGTTTGGACAGTAAAAAAGTTGCCGATGGCCTGGGCAAACTGACCGAACAACAATCACCCTCCTCGCTAAGCTTTTCAGGTTGGCTTGGCTTTTTTGGATACGAGTTTCTTTCTGCCAATCTTGGATTAACCCTTCAATCGTCTCGTGACTTGGAGGTACCGGATGGTTGGTTTGGCCGTCCACAAAGCATTATTCACATCCTGCCCAATCAAACCAAAATTGAATCAACCCTTCCCGAACGAGAGCAACAGATTGCACACGTACTCGAATTCTCAGACCTTTTCGATCTCAATCAGGTTAAATTCGCTACATCATCTCAAAAATGTAACCTTAGCTATCCAGAATATGAAAAAATTTTTGCGGGTGCACGAGAAGCAATTCTAGATGGAGAAAGTTATCAGATTAAAATTTCCCAACGATATGAAGCGAAAGTTAAAATCGAACCCATCCTCGCATTTTCGAAACTCAGTCTAGCCAATCCTGCACCCGAATCATTTTTACTACAGACTCGAAAATTTTCCCTTGTCAGTTGTTCACCAGAGGCAGTGATTAATCGAAAGGGAAATTATATTTCCACCCGACCAATTGGTGGAACTTACGAACGAAACGAAAATAAAAATGACAGCTCGGTAATTAAACGATTTTTACAGGATCCGAAAGAAGTGGCAGAACATAATATGCTCGTTGATCTCGAGCGTAATGATCTCTCCACAGTCTGCATTCCAGGATCTGTACAACTGACTCGTTTTAGGGAAGTTGAAACCTACTCCCATCTTCACCATCTGGTATCCACGATCGAAGGAACTCTTCAAGAAAATGCTGGAGTAAATGAAATTCTCACTGCCATGCTTCCCGGGGGTAGTATTACAGGATGTCCAAAAATTCGTACAATGGAATGGATTGATCGATTGGAACCCTGCTTTCGCGGTCCATACACAGGGAGCTTTGGAATTATTTCTGACCAAGGCGATCTTTCTCTGAATTTAATTATTCGCTCGATGCTCATTCTTGACGAGTATTGCTACACTCAGGCGGGAGGGGGCATTGTCGTCGATTCAACACCCCAATATGAATACAATGAAAATAAGGTCAAGGCACAGGCATTGCTTGATTTACTATCATGATTCTTGTAGTTGATCACCAGGATTCCTTCACCCGAAACCTGGAACATCTCTTAGCTAATTTTGACGATGTATTAGTAGTTGATCGAAAGAAAATTACTCCCACGCATATTCAAGATGCACAAGTAATCGTTTTGTCTCCAGGGCCTGGGAAACCCGATGATTATCCAGAGACACAGTCTATGTATCGGGAAATTCTTGGCTTCAAACCGATACTCGGAATTTGCCTCGGTTTTCAATTAATTCTGCAAGAGGAAGGTGGACAGGTGATTCGACAAAACCAAGTATTACACGGAGTGGAAACAGAGATTGAAATTATTCCCAATACCCGGACCTATGATCAAATTGACAAAAACCTCAGGGTTGCTAGGTATCACTCGCTTCAGATAGAAGAAAAAAGTCTTTCTTCGGTTACAAAATCAATCCTGATTACTGGAATCGACCCACTTCGAAAAGTTCCGCTTTCTTTCGAGGACTTGGAACGGAAACTCTTTGGATTGCAATATCACCCAGAATCCTTTCTATCGAAACAAGGGAAACGAATTATTCAAAATATTCATCATGCATGCTTGGACAATATCGGGGGATCCAACCCAACACCCTGAACCTTGGGGTCAGATCGGGGCTTTTTCGACCCTTCGCTTATTTCCAAATCGATTGATTCCCTTTCGGAGTGCTTACTTGGACAGATTGCTTGAATCGGCGACTCTTTTACAACTACCCTGGATCCCAGAACTCGCTCTTCTCAAGGCAAGACTCGATCAGTATCTATCAGAATCTACCATTGAAGAGGGACTCATCCGCATCTGCCTGTTTGAAAATTCGATTGGAATTTCAGATCGGCCTGCAAAATCAGATGGAAAACCAGTTAATGGCTTGCTCCTTCAGTACCGCCGCCCTATCCCTCGTGCAAAATCAACGCAGGAAAAAGAACTTTACGGAAGATTATCAGAACTTGATATTTCTACAGAGGACTGGATTATAAACGATCCAAAAGAAAACGAGATTCGTGAATCCGCAACCAGTAACCTTATTTTTGTTCGTGGTGACTCGCTTATCATTCCAGAAAAACAAATCCTTCCCGGTATCATCCTTTCTCATCTCCTACCCGCCCTCGCTCATTCATTCCGAATTATTCGAGCAACTCCGAAGGCTCATGACTTATCTCAATACAACGAAATCCTTCTCTGTGGCACGGGCCGAGGTGTGGCTCCGCTTACTGCACTACCTGAACTAAATTGGTCTTCAAAGTCTGATGCCGTATTAAAGCAGGTTAGATTGACTTACGAAAATCTCTTACAACGAGCAGATGACTGAATACTTTTTTAATGGACAACGGTTTAACTTAAAATACCCCGCGGTAATGGGGATATTGAACCTTACCCCTGACTCTTTTAGTGATGGTGGACTTTTTAACGACCCCACAATTGCTGCGGAACAAGCCAGTTTAATGTATCAGCAGGGAGCACAAATTATCGACCTTGGTGCCGAAAGCACTCGGCCTGGAAGTGAACCTGTCTCTGAACAAGAAGAACTATCACGGCTCTTGCCTGTCCTTGAAAAACTACCCAAGGATCAATTTTTAATTTCATTGGATACCACAAAACCAATGGTTGCAGAAGCGGGATTGCAGGCAGGTGCTCATATCATTAACGATGTTTCAGGAGGAAGTCACGAACTCCTTAATCTTGCGGAGAAACACCACGCAGGGTTTGTATTGATGCATGCAAAAGGATCTCCTAAGTCCATGCAAAATAGTCCAACATATCAAAATGTAGTCGAGGAAGTCCGGGCCTTTTTCGATAGTAAAAAAGACGACCTTATTCAAAGACAATTACCTCGAATTTGGATTGATCCAGGAATTGGTTTTGGAAAAACACTCGAACATAATTTAGAAATAATGCGCAACCTTTCCATGTTCAAAGAGGAAGAATGGGGCTTATTTCTTGGCTCTTCAAGAAAGTCCTGGATTGATCAATTGTGCAATGCCCCCACTCCCTCCGATCGACTTGGCGGCTCGATCGCCTCGGCCCTAGCCTCGATCCTTCATGGGGTGGAAATCATCCGGGTTCATGATGTACAGGAAACCGCTCAGGCAATCTCAGTAGCCAAAGAACTCGCCCTTTTTTAATCAATGCCCTAAAAGATTTCTTTATATGGGAAAAATTCAATTAGTGGGAATAGAAGTAATGGCAAGAATTGGCTTACTGGAGGAAGAGCAATATGCCCCGCAGGACCTTTTGGTCTCTCTCGATCTTTCCTACGATTTTGAAAGTATTAAGATTTCTGATGAAATTTTGGAAGGGATTGATTACCGCGATCTTATTTCACATGTGCGCGATTTTGCCTCCTCTTATGATGGTAAAACCTTAGAACGATTTGCCCATTTACTCGCAACTGAGATTAAAGAAAAATTCCCTGTCGAGAAAGTCCGACTTTCAGTCGATAAGCCACGTTATACCAAAAAACTGGGCTTAAAGGAAATCAGAGTCGAGGTTGAACGCTAATGCATACATCGGCTTAGGTGCAAATTTGGGAAAGCCAAAGGACACTTTTGAAAAAGCACTCGATTTAATATCCGAATTCGCCACGATCGAAAAACTATCCCGTCTTTATCACTCAGCTCCCTTTGGTTTCTCAGAACAGCCTCCCTTTACCAATGCAGCGGTAACAATTTCTACCGCCCACTCCCCAAACGATCTTTTGATCCGTCTTCAGGATACGGAAAAAAAATTGGGAAAAAAAGTAATTCATAAGAATGGACCGCGTATAATCGATCTTGATTTACTGTTATTGGGAGATCAAATTATCGAAACCGAGGAGCTTACATTACCACACCCGGGAATACTAGAACGCGATTTCGTTCTCCTTCCATTACTTGACTTAAATCCCGACCTGATTCACCCGGCTTGGGGTACAAAAACACTGAAGTCCGCATTGAGCGGACTTCAGACAAAATTTATCGAGAACCTTCCCGAAGACTGGAATTATTGATTATTGCCTTAGTCTCTGCTGCTCAGACTCATCAAAACCTGAAGGATGTAAAAGAAGAGAAGAGCAACCGAGGCAAATAAGGAGAGTGAAGCCGCCACATGTTGGTCAGTATTATATCGGTGTAAAATATTAGAAGTACTGTAAAGAACAGATCCTCCCGCGAACAAAACCATAACCGAGGAGAATACAAGGCCCAAAGAAAAACCAAAAATCATACTGCATAAGATAAATCCTAGGGCAACAAATCCACCCATCGAAAGAACACTGCCCATAAAGGAGAAGTCTTTTTTGGTGATAAATACTGTGGCAGTAATGCCACCAACAAGAAGTAATGTCATTAAACCTGCGGTCGCAATCAAACCTTCACCCGCATAAAATGTGGCAATGTACAAAAGCGGAAGAAATACAATCGCCTCCGCTACCACAAACAAGCCTAAGCCTAAATACTGCATTTGCTGTGAGGTCTGTGAAGCAGCAAGTTTGTTAGCAAGATAACTCACACCCATGAAAAGTCCTAACACAATCAACCAACTCATTCCGCCTAACATGCTCGATACTAAACTAGCAGCAAATGAAGAATGGACTAAATAATATTCCACGGCAATAAAGCCAAGAAGAGCCACCGCCAAATGGGCATAAGTTCTACGGATAAATGCAGCTCTTTCAGAAGCTGGACTGTTTGCCACGGATTGTAAGTCGTATACCTGTTCTTTCATAATATTGTCCTTTTAAGTAAGTTAAAGTTTTTCACCAATCTAGTTTACATCCTAGCTAATGGAATCAAGATTTTCAAGCAATAGAAATTTGTATTAAACAAATTTCTCACCTTTTCGAAGGGAACGGGCAAATGATACTAACAATTGAACCACCGCTTCCAGATCATTTAAGTCGATCACTTCGCTTGGAGTATGCATGTAACGAAGCGGAATACCCACTAATCCAGTCGGTACTCCATTGCGGGCAATTTGAATGGCCCGGGCATCGGTACCCGTTGGACGGGGGTCGGCTTCGATTTGAACAGGCATTCCCTCTTTTTCCGCACAATCCATCAATCGGTCAAATACCGCGGGATGCACATTCGGTCCACGGGTAAGAATCGGTCCCCCTCCTAAGGTAAAAGCTCCAAATTTACGATGATCCGCATCCGGATGATCCGTCGCGTGACTCACATCGACCGCAAGAGCAACATCGGGATCCGCCAAGTGGGCGGATGTAATGGCACCCCTTGTGCCGATTTCTTCCTGAGATGTGGAAACTGCCACCACTTTGCATGTCGGCTTTTTTCCTTTCGCCAGTCGAAGTAAAGCTTCGTTCACTGTGTAGGCACCAGATTTGTCATCAAATGCACGGGAGACTGCCAAAGGTCCATGGAGCTTTTCAAATCCGTGAACATACACCGCAGGGTCACCAATCGTGACCCGGGAAAGAGCTTCTTTTTTATCCTTCGCACCAATATCAATCCACATTTGATGCATTTCAGGAACTTTTCTTCGATCTTCAGGGGTCATGAGATGAATAGCCCGTTTTCCGGTCACTCCACGGATGATTCCTTTTCGAGTCATAATATCTACCCGTCTGCCCGAAATCATTGCCCGGTCATGGCCACCAATCGCATCAAAATATAAGAATCCTTTTTCGTTTACATGTTTGATAATCAGACCCAGTTCATCAATATGCCCGGCAAGCATGAGAGTGGGAGATCCCTTCTCACCTAGCGTAGCGTGGCAACTGCCCAACGCATCCACAATAAACGAGTCCGCCACAGACTCCATTCTTTTGCGCACTACCTCACGTGCTTCCTCTTCGTAACCGGAAGGGGAACGGGCTTGTAATAACTCCTTTAAAAAAACGGGAGCAATTGGATTACGCGGTGCGGATTTAGGTTTTGTATTCTTTGGCATGATAAAAAGGTTAGAAAGTCCAATTTTACTGTC
>UPTG01001428.1_pt1 | contig 17599 bp, 12 predicted proteins | sample 2160121 | NCBI WGS metagenome assembly UPTG01 (sample SAMN06266255, study PRJEB28933) | marine metagenome | isolation source: Columbia River Estuary | place: USA:Columbia River Estuary, USA | collected 2014-07-27
TGGTTCCCTATGCTATTTAATAGAATGCTAAATAAGAACCTTGGATATGTACACTTCTGGGTTACCGCTATTTGTGCTTATGGAGTATTTTTCCCAATGCATTTTATTGGTATGGCAGGACTTCCAAGAAGATACTATACAAATTCTAACTTCCCTTTATTTGATGATTTAGCTGATACTAATAAAATCATTACAGGTTTTGCTATTGTTGGTGGTTTAATACAAATAGTATTCCTATATAATTTCATACACAGTATGTTTTACGGAAAGAAATCTCCTCAGAATCCTTGGAAATCGAATACATTAGAATGGACTGCTTCAATGAAGCATATACACGGAAATTGGAAAGGAAAAATCCCTGAAGTATTTAGATGGCCATACGATTATAGTAAACCTGGTTACAAAGAAGATTTTGTACCCCAGATTAAGCCTATGAAAAAAGACGAAATAGAATATTAATATTTACTAAATGTGATTATTAAAAAAAAGCCTTTCTTTTTAGAAGGGCTTTTTCTTTATATTTGTTTTATGAATGAAAATCTAGATCCATCTTCAAATAACTTATCATCTGATGAGCATGAGTTTGAACAGAATTTAAGACCGTTATCTTTTGCTGATTTCACTGGACAAGATCATATATTAGAAAACTTAAAAATTTTCATTCAGGCTTCAAATCAAAGAAACGATGCTTTAGACCATACATTGTTCCATGGACCACCTGGACTTGGAAAAACTACGTTGGCCAATATTTTAGCTAATGAATTAAATGTTGGTATAAAAGTTTCATCCGGACCTGTTTTAGATAAACCGGGTGATTTAGCTGGACTTCTAACTAACTTAGAAGAAAGGGATGTTTTGTTTATTGACGAAATTCATAGATTAAGCCCAATTGTTGAAGAATATCTTTATTCTGCTATGGAAGATTATAAGATTGATATTATGATTGAATCAGGTCCAAATGCAAGATCAGTACAAATAAACCTTAATCCTTTTACTTTAATTGGAGCTACAACTAGATCAGGATTATTAACGGCTCCAATGAGAGCTAGATTTGGAATCACAAGCAGGCTTGAATATTATACAAAAGAAGTTTTGTCTACTATAATACAAAGAAGTGCAGATATTTTAAATGTACCAATATCCAACGAAGCGTCAATTGAAATTGCGGGACGAAGTAGAGGTACTCCTAGAATTGCTAATGCTCTTTTAAGAAGAGTTCGTGATTTTGCTCAAATTAAAGGAAATGGTGAGATTGATTTAAAAATTTCAAAAAGTAGTTTACAAGCACTAAATGTAGACAAATATGGACTTGACGAGATGGATAATAAAATTCTTAATACTATTATTGATAAATTTAGTGGTGGTCCAGTTGGGTTAAATACTCTTTCAACTGCTGTTGGAGAAAATGCCGAAACAATTGAAGAGGTTTATGAGCCATTTTTAATTCAACAAGGTTTTATTATGAGAACACCTAGAGGAAGAGAAGTTATGGATATTGCATACAAACACCTTGGAAAAATTAAAGCTAACAAACAAAAAGGTTTGTTTTAATTTTAAAAATACCATTGACTACAAAACAAAAATATACTGAACTTATAAAGTCTGAAGCTAATAAGCTTGGCTTTATTTCATGTGGCATAAGTAAGTCTGAGTTTTTAGAAGAAGAAGCACCCAGATTAGAAAAATGGCTCAATAAAAATATGCATGGAGAAATGAAATATATGGAAAATCATTTCGACAAAAGGCTAGATACTTCAAAGTTAGTCTTAGACTCTAAAAGTGTAATTTCATTATTATATAATTATTATCCCAGTGAGGAATTAAGTGTTGAAAAGTCTCCAAAAATCTCAAAGTATGCATATGGTAATGATTACCACTTTGTTGTTAAAGATAAGGTAAATGAATTGCTATATTTTATAAGAGAAAATATTGGTGAAGTTTCTGGTCGAGCATTTGTTGATTCAGCACCCATCTTAGAAAAGGCATGGGCTGCAAAGAGTGGCTTAGGCTGGGTTGGAAAAAACTCTAATTTAATCACCAAAAAGGTTGGCTCTTTTTATTTTATAACTGAACTAATAATTGACTTGGATTTGGTATACGACCATATAGAAACGGACCATTGTGGATCTTGTACTGCTTGTATAGAAGCATGTCCAACTGATGCAATAGTAGAACCTTATGTTGTTGATGGTAGTAAATGTATATCCTATTTTACAATTGAACTTAAAGATAATATTCCCAACTCCATGAGAGGAATGTTTGAAAACTGGATGTTTGGCTGTGATATATGTCAAGATGTTTGTCCATGGAACAAATTTTCAAAGGCACATAACGAACCATTATTTAATCCTAACCCAGATTTATTGTCCATGACAAAAAAAGATTGGGATGAAATAACTCAGGAAACTTTTAGCAAAGTATTTTCGAAATCAGCCGTAAAAAGAACAAAACTAAAAGGGTTAAAAAGAAATATAAATTTCTTAAAACATTAGCTTACTTAAGTTTTTGTTTTACTTATAAGATATTACATTTGTAATTCATCTATTATTAAAATGAAAAGAAAAACAACAAGAAAGCAAGCATTAGATTATCACGCTAAGCCTAGTCCAGGAAAAATAAAAGTAGTCCCTACAAAAAAATATGCTACTCAAAGAGATCTTTCTTTAGCTTATTCTCCAGGGGTTGCTGAACCGTGTCTAGAGATCGAAAATGATAAAGCAAACTCATACAAATACACTTCAAAAGGAAATTTAGTAGCTGTTATTTCTAATGGAACAGCTGTTTTAGGATTAGGAAATATTGGTGCCGAAGCATCAAAACCTGTCATGGAAGGAAAGGCTTTACTCTTTAAAATTTTTGCTGACATTGACGTTTTTGATATTGAAGTTGATACAGAGAACATTGATGAATTTATTAATACTGTAAAAAATATTGCACCTACTTTTGGTGGAATCAACCTTGAAGATATAAAAGCACCTGAGGCTTTTGAAATTGAAAAAAGATTAAAGAAAGAGCTTAACATACCAGTGATGCATGATGATCAACACGGTACAGCAATTATTTCTGCAGCAGCATTAATTAATGCTTTAGAAATTGCAGATAAAAAAATAGAAGAAGTCAAAATGGTTATAAGTGGAGCAGGGGCTGCAGCCATCTCATGTGCTAAACTTTACAAGTCTTTCGGACTTAAGAATGATAACATTCTAATGCTTGATAGTAAAGGAGTTATTAATACTAAAAGAAAAAATTTAAATAAGAGTAAATCTGAGTTTGCAACCTCAAAAAATATCTCAACATTGGATCAAGCCATAGTAGATTCAGATGTTTTCATAGGTCTTTCAACTTCAGATATATTAACTCCTAAAATGTTAAATAAAATGGCCGAAAATCCTATAGTTTTTGCTATGGCCAACCCTGACCCAGAAATTAATTATAAGTTAGCTACTAACACAAGAGAAGACGTTATAATGGCAACTGGTAGAAGTGATAATCCGAACCAAGTAAATAATGTTTTAGGGTTCCCATTTATTTTTAGAGGTGCTTTAGATGTTAGGGCAACGACTATAAATGAAGAGATGAAAAAAGCTGCTGTTATTGCACTTGCAGATTTAGCTAAAGAAGCAGTTCCTGAACAAGTTAATGTTGCATATGATCAAACAAGATTAACTTTTGGAAGAGAATATATAATACCCAAACCATTTGATCCAAGACTAATTTCTGTTGTTCCACCTGCTGTTGCTAAAGCAGCTATGGATAGTGGTGTAGCTCAATTCCCAATCAAAAATTGGCCTAAATATATTGATGGACTTATTGAAAGGTCGGGAGGGGACAATAAATTGGTAAGATTGATGCATGGTAGAGCTAAAACAAACCCTAAAAGAGTAGTTTTTGCAGAAGCAGATCAATTAACAGTACTAAAAGCTGCTCAATTTGTTTACGATGAAGGAATTGCAATTCCAATTTTATTAGGAAGAAAGGAAACTATAAAAATGTTAATGGAAGAGCTAGATTTTGATGATGCTATTGAAATTGTAGATCCAAAAGAAAATAATCAGGAAATGATCAATGAATATGCGCATATTTATTGGAAAAAAGAAGAAAGAAAAGGATTAACTCTTTTAGCTTCAAAAAAGTTAATGCGAGAAAGAAATTATTTCGGCGCCATGATGGTTAACGCTGGCGATGCCGATGCTTTAATCACTGGATATTCAAAAAGCTATCCAAATGTTGTAAAACCAATTTTAAAATTAATTGGTTTAGATGAAGGTGCAACCAGAATAGCTACTACCAATTTATTAATAACCGAAAGAGGTCCGCTATTTCTTAGCGATACTTCTATCAATATTGATCCTAATGCTTCAGATTTGGCAAAAATTGCTCAGATGACAGCAGCAACAGTTAAAATGTTTGGTATAGATCCTGTTATTGCTATGATATCTTATTCCAATTTTGGATCTTCTAAAGATATTTCAGCAACAAAGGTTAGAAATGCTGTTAAGTATTTACACAGATCATTTCCAGACTTAATTGTTGACGGGGAACTTCAAACTGATTTTGCACTAAACAATGAAATGAGAAATGATATTTTTCCTTTTTCAAAATTATCATCAAAAAAAGTAAATACATTAATTTTTCCAAACTTAGATTCAGCAAATATCACTTACAAACTTTTAAAAGAGTTAAACAAAGCGGACAATATTGGTCCCATAATGATGGGTCTCAAAAAACCTGTACATATTTTACAATTAGACGCATCAGTTGATGAGATTATTAACATGACTGCAATAGCAGTGATTGACGCTCAAATGAAAGAATCAAGAAAAATAAATTAACTAAATTTGATAAAATAATAAGTTATGATAACTCACATAAAAGGAAAATTAGTTGAAAAGTCACCTACAAGTGTTATCATTGATGTAAATGGAATAGGTTATTTAATTAATATTTCCTTAAATACATTTTCTGCAATTCCTGACCAGGAAAATTTAAAATTATATACTCACCTTCAAATCAAAGAAGACTCTCATACGTTATTTGGTTTTTACTCTTTAAAAGAGAGAGAGATTTTCAGATTATTGATTTCCGTAAGCGGAATTGGAGCGAGTATAGCCAGAACAATGTTATCTTCTCTTACCCCTGAGCAAATAATTCAAGGAATTTCAATTGGAGATTCTGCAATGATTCAATCTGTCAAAGGCATAGGTCTTAAGACATCTCAAAGAGTTATAATCGAGCTAAAAGATAAAGTCTTAAAAATATATGATCTTGATGATAAAATTTCTTTCCAAAATAACAATACAGCTAAAGAAGAAGCGTTATCTGCACTAGAAGTGCTTGGAATTAACAAAAAAACTTCTGAAAAATTAGTTGATAAAATCATATTAGATAATGCAGAGGCTTCTGTTGAACTTATAATAAAAGAAGCTTTGAAAAATTTATAATTTAGTTTGAATAAATTTAAAAATATTGTAGTAAGTGAATTTAATATACTACTATTCGGTATAATTATAATTTCATCTATTTCCTCTGCTTTTTCTCAAAATCAAATAACTGAAGAGTTTTCTACAACTAGTCTTGAATTAGAAAACCCTACTAGTATTGAAGAAAATTACACATATGATCCCATTAGTGATAGATATTTTTTTAATCAATCTGTTGGTGATTTTAATATTAACTATCCAGTTATTTTATCGCCAAAAGAATATGAAGAATTAATTTTAAATGAAAATTTAAAAAAATATTACAAAGACAAAATAAAAGCAGCGGAGGGTAGATTAGATGGTTCAGAAGATTTACAAAAAAATTTGATTCCAGAAATTTATGTCAATTCTAAGTTGTTTGAATCAATTTTTGGAGGTAATACTATAGAAGTTGTTCCCCAGGGTTCTTTAGAAATAGATCTTGGAGTTTTATACACCAAACAGGATAACCCTTCATTTTCACCTAGAAATAGAAGTAATTTTTCTTTTGATTTTGATCAAAGAATTGGATTAAGTTTGCTTGGTAAGGTAGGCACTAGAGTTCAGGTAAATGCAAATTTTGATACTCAATCTACATTTGATTTTCAAAATCTTATGCAGATCCAATATGAGCCAACTGAGGATGATATTATTAAAAAAATTGAAGTAGGAAATGTAAGTATGCCACTAAACAGTTCTTTAATTACTGGAGCTCAGAGTTTATTTGGTTTTAAAACTGAGTTACAATTTGGTAAAACCAGAGTCACCGCTGTATTTTCTGAACAAAAATCTGAAGCTAAAACAGTTGTCGCTCAAGCTGGAGGGACTATTGAAGAATTTCAATTTAGAGCTTTAGATTATGATGAAAATAGACATTTTTTTTTAAGCCATATATTTAGAGAAAAGTATGATCAAGCCTTATTAAATTATCCATATGTAAATTCTAATATTCAAATCACTAGAACTGAGGTTTGGGTTACTAACAGAAATAATTCAATAGAAAACGTTAGAAATATAGTTGCATTTCAGGATTTAGGAGAGTCTTCTAATTTGGCTTCAAATGTGAATGTCTTTGTAGGCCCAAATGCTAATCCTGACAATGGAAATAATGGATTTAATCCACTAATAATAGGTCAATCAAATTCACAGTTAACCAATTCTGTTCGTGACATTGCTACAATTCAATCTGGTATTCTTTTGCCAAATGTTAATGAAGGATTCGATTATGGTAAGTTAGAAAATGCCAAAAAATTAAATAATGGATCTGATTACACTGTCAACACACAACTCGGATATATTTCGTTAAACCAAAAACTTGACAACGATGAAATACTAGCAGTTGCTTTTCAATACACTATTGGTGATCAAGTTTATCAAGTTGGTGAATTTGCAAATGATGGTGTTCAAGCAACTGAAATATCAAATAATAATAATAATCCAATTGTTAATAATAATAATTTGATTGTAAAATTACTAAAGAGTACAGTAAGCAGTGTTGAAGCTCCTATGTGGAAACTAATGATGAAAAATATATACAATACAGGCTCTTTTCAATTAGAAGAAGACGGGTTTAAACTTAATATTTTTTATAACGAATCTTCTCCCTTAAATTATATAACACCTGTTGATGGAGTGCCATTCCCAACACCAAATACGAATGGTTTAAACATCAGTGAAACACCACTTTTAAACCTATTTAACTTTGATAGATTAAATTCTAATAATGACCCTCAATTTAGCGGAGATGGATTTTTTGACTTTGTTCCAGGCATAACAGTTCTTCAAAATAACGGTAAAATTATATTTACAAAAGTTGAACCATTTGGTGAGTTTTTGTTTGAAAAACTTAGGCTTAGTCCAAACGAAAACTATGATGGTAATCAGGATCTTACAGATGACTATAACTTAAATCAAAAAAAATACGTTTACTCTAGTCTTTATAAGTCATCAAAAACAATAGCATTACAAGATTCTGAAAAGAATAAATTCCAAATCACTGGTAAATACAAATCTTCAAGTGGATCTGGAATACCAATTGGAGCTTATAATGTTCCTAGAGGTTCAGTCAATGTAACAGCAGGCGGAAGGGTATTAACTGAAGGAGTTGATTACACTGTAAACTACCAAGCAGGTACTGTTCAAATTCTAGATCCTGCCCTTCAATCTTCGGGAACACCAATTAATGTAAGTGTTGAAAATAATGCAACTTTTGGACAACAAACAAAACGATTTACAGGTTTTAATGTTGAGCATCAGTTCAGTGATAAATTCTTATTGGGTGGTACTTTTCTAAATTTAAATGAAAGGCCTGTTACACAAAAAGCAAATTATGGAACTGAACCCATCAATAATACAATCTTTGGATTTAACGGAAACTTTGAAACTGACCTGCCTGTATTGACTAGGTTAATTAATAAAATACCAACAATTGAAACAGAAGTTGCATCAAATTTATCTTTGAGAGGTGAGGTAGCTTATCTTGTCCCTGGGGCACCAAAAGGAACCGATTTCAAAGGTGAAGTAACTTCTTATGTTGATGATTTTGAAGGAACTCAAAATATTATAGATTTAATGAGCCCTCAAGGATGGTCATTGTCAAGTAGACCTAAAAATCTTGGTTTATTTTATAATGATGGAGGTGAAGATGCTAACGGAATTCAGAATGGATATGATAGAGCTTTGTTAAATTGGTATTCTATTGATCCAGTTTTTTATAGTAGTATTAGACCTTCTGAAATCAATGATGACGATATTTCTAACCCCTATACAAGAAGAATTTTCATTGATGAAATTTTTCCACAAATAGACATTGTGCAAGGTCAAATCTCAGTTATTAACTCTTTAGATTTGAATTTTTATCCTGATTTAAGAGGGCCATATAATATGAATCCTGAAAACGTAGGAAATACTTTGTCAAATCCTTCAAATAGTTGGGCTGGAATAACAAAACAAATTACTACAACCGATTTTGAGCAATCTAATGTTGAGTATATAGAGTTTTGGTTACAAGATCCCTTTATTAATAACCCTGAAAATTCAGGCGGAAAGTTGACTTTCAATTTAGGGAATATTTCTGAAGATGTTTTAAAAGATGGTAGAAAGCAATACGAAAATGGTTTACCTGAAGATGGAGATATAAGCTTATTAAATGAAACAACATGGGGGTCAATAGTGCCTCAAAATCAATCCTTAATTTATGCTTTTTCCACTCTAGGTGATGAGAGGGTAAATCAAGATGTAGGTTTAGACGGATATGACGATCAAGAAGAAATCATTAAGTTTCCATCTTATGCATCTTTTGACGATCCATCCAACGATAATTATAATTATTTCTTAAATGCTGATGGAGATATTTTAAATAGATATAGACAATACAACGGATTAGATGGTAATTCACCAGAAATTTTTACTAATACGAATAGAGGTTCAACAACTCAACCAGATGCAGAGGATATCAATAGAGATAATACAATGAACACTATTGATAGTTATTTCGAGTATGAGATAAATATTACCCCTAATTCATTGTCTGATATAAACAATCAATTTATTAAAGATAGAAAAGAGAAAACTGTATCGCTTCCTAATGGAACTACAGAAACTATAAGGTGGTATCAGTTCAGGGTTCCGGTCAATGAACCTACAAATACAATTGGAGGAATTTCAGACTTTAGATCAATTAGATTTATAAGAATGTATTTAAATGAATTTTCTGAAAATACCACATTTAGATTTGGTACTCTCGAGTTAGTTAGAAGTGATTGGAGAAAATATCAACTTTCACTTGATGAAGAAGTTAACAATGACAATGATATTACTAGTTTAAATGTTGGGGTTATTGGCATTCAAGAAAATGAAGAAAGTTATGTCTCTCCTCCAGGAGTTGAGAGGGAACAATTTAATAATAACAATACTATTGTCAGACAAAACGAGCAGTCTTTAGTACTAGATGTTTGTGCATTAGAAACCGAGGATTCTAGAGCAGTATACAAGAATATTAATGTTGATATGAGGCAGTACAAAAGAATTAGAATGTTTTTGCATGCTGAGGAAGGGCTAAGTCCTGGGCTTTCAGATGGGGATATTGTTGGATTTATAAGAATGGGTAATGATTTAACACAAAATTATTATCAAATTGAAGTTCCACTTCAAAGATCATCTACAAATACTTTAGATCCACAATCAATTTGGCCTGAAATAAATGAAATTAATCTGCCTATGGATGTTCTTGAGTCAATTAAGTCTTTAGGGATTACTAACGGAACTCTTGCAAATGAAGATCCTATTTTTTATGATGTTTTTGGAGATGATTTAATAGTAGATCCAGTTGATGAATTTTCCCCTTTTCAACTTGGTCAGCATAGGGTTTCTATTAAGGGTAATCCTAATTTTGGAGATATTAGAACTTTGATGGTTGGGGTCAAAAACCCTAGACAAGACAATATGGATGTTTGTGGTACAGTCTGGTTTAATGAACTTAGATTATCGGATATGGATAACGAAGGGGGCTGGGCAGCAACAGTAACTATTGACACAAATATAGCAGATTTCATGAGCTTAAGTGCTACTGGAAGACAGAGTACAAGCGGATTTGGAAGTATAGAGCAAGGGCCAAATGAAAGAGACATAGAGGATGTTAAGCAATATGATTTAGTATCAAATGTTAATGTAGGTCAATTGTTTCCTGAAAAATGGGGAGTTACAATCCCGTTTAACTTTGGTTTAAGCGAGGAGTTAATTACACCTGAATATGATCAACAATACAAGGATATCAAACTTCAAACTAGATTGAGTTCAGCAGAGAACACAATTGAAAAAAATAAAATTCTTGAGCAATCTGAGGATTATACAAAGAGAAAGAGTATTAATTTTATTGGAGTAAATAAACAACGTACTGGAGAAGGTAAGCCAAAGTTTTATGATATTGAAAATTTAACCTTTAATTACTCCTATAATCAGATAGAACACAGAGATTATGAAATAGAAGATCTGTTAGACCAAAATGTTAGAGCTGGAGCTACTTACAATTTTAACTTTAATTCAATTAAATTAGAACCATTTAAGAAAAATGATTCTCTGTTTACCGGTAAATACTTTAAAATTTTAAAAGACATTAATTTTAACTTACTACCGACTAACATCTCTATAAATACAGATTTTATTAGACAGTTTAACAAACAAAAATTTAGAGAATCAGAATTAACAGGTGATAACATTTCAGTAAATGAGCTTTTTAGAAGAAATTATAATTTTGATTTACAATACAACTTTAATTATGTAATCAGTGATGGCTTAAATTTTAGTTATAATGCTTCGAATAATAATATTGTTAAAAATTATTTTTTAGATGACAATATAAATGGTGCACAGGATTCAACACTTGATGTTTTTGACAGATTTTTTGATATTGGAGATCCTAATAGACAATCTCAACAATTTGCAATTAATTATGAGCTTCCATTAAATAAAATACCAACATTTAGTTTTCTAAAAACTTCTTACTCTTACACTGGCGATTTTCAATGGCAAAAGGGATCCGATTTATTTGGAAATTTAACTCTCAATGGTGAGACCTATGATTTAGGGAATACTATTTCAAATGCCAATACTCATAATATAAATAGTTCATTAGATATGACTAAGTTTTACAGATATGTAGGCTTGGTTAAAAACAATAGGTCTGGTGATAAACGATCTTTTGGAGCGCAACGAAATTCTTCTAATAATAATAATAAGTTTAGTTTTAAAAAGACTGTAATTGATCTTTTAACTAGTGTTAAAAGAATACAAATTAACTACTCTGAAAACAATGGTTCATTTTTACCAGGGTATTTACAAACACCAGATTTTATAGGCTCTTTTAGACCATCTTTAGGATATGTTTTTGGAAGTCAAAGAGATATTAGATATTTAGCTGCACGAAATGGATGGCTTACTGTGTTTCCTGAGTTTAATCAACAGTATACTGAGGTTAAAAACAAGAATCTAACTTTTTCTGCTAACTTAACTCCAATAAGGGACTTAAAAATAGATTTAACTGCAGGCAGAACTTATTCGGAAAACTTAACTGAGAATTTTAACACAATAGATTTGGATGGAGATGGCTTAAGTGATGATTATAATCCTTTAATTCAAAATACTCTAGGAAATTTTAATATTTCAACTGTATTAATAAAAACAGCATTCTCTAACAGTGATGAGAATAATTCTGAAACTTTTGACACCTTCAGAGAAAATAGATTAGTAATTGCGAGAAGATTAGCTTTAGATGCTGGAATTGATTTTACTAATCCAAATAATTTTGAAAACGGTGATTTAAGTGGTTTTCCACTAGGTTATGGAAAAACTAATCAATCAGTTTTACTGCCAGCTTTTTTATCTGCATATACTGGAAATGATCCATCCACATCTAACATGAGTGCATTTAGAAATGTTCCTATTCCAAACTGGTCTTTAAAGTATACGGGACTTATGAAATTAAAATGGTTTAAAAAGAACTTTAAGAGGTTGTCAATTTCTCATGGATATAACGCAATGTATACAATTAATCAATTTAGATCTAATTTGGACTTTAATCCAGGTAACCCTGAATTAGATTTTAGTTTACAAAACCCAAATGTTTTAGATCAGTCTAATAATTATAAAAATGAATTTTTATATAGTAATATAAATCTAATGGAACAATTTAGCCCTTTGTTTAAATTAGATTTTGAAATGAAGAATTCTGTAAAAATATTAGCAGAAGTTAAAAAAGACAGATTACTTTCCTTAAGCTTTGATAATAATTTGTTAACTGAAATTCAAGGAAATGAGTATATCTTCGGATTTGGTTATAGAGTTAAAGATTTAAGAATAAGGTCAAGTTTAGCTGGTGCTAGTCAAATAATAAAAAGTGATTTAAACATGAAATTAGACCTTTCTGTTAGGAATAATAAAACAATTATTAGATATTTGGATTTAGATAATAATCAAGTAACTTCTGGTCAAACGATATGGAATTTTAAATATTCTGCTGACTATGATTTTAGTAGGAATCTAACGGGTATATTTTATTTCGATTATTCTTTTTCAGAATATGCAATATCTACAGCGTTTCCTCAAACAACGATTAGATCTGGCTTTACAATGAGATATAATTTTGGTAATTAATTTTTAATAAAATAATAAAATGAGCACACCTTTAAATTTAAAATACACAAAAGATCACGAATGGGTATTAATTGAAAATGATATAGCAACTGTAGGAATTACAAATTTTGCTCAAGGCGAGTTAGGGGATATAGTTTATGTTGAAGTAGATACTGTTGGAGAAAAATTTGATGCAGAAGAAGTTTTCGGATCTGTTGAAGCTGTAAAGACTGTTTCTGATCTGTTTTTGCCACTAAGTGGTGAGATAATTGAATTTAACGAGTTACTGGAAAGCGAGCCTGAAAAAGTAAATGATGATCCTTATGGAGAAGGATGGATGATTAAAGTTCAAATCAGTGATTCGTCTGAAATAGAGAATCTAATGTCTGCTGAGGATTACAAAACAATGGTAGGTGAATAAATTCAATTTAATTGTTGCGCTAACATATAGTGCTTTAATTATCTATTTAGGATTGTCTGAATCTGATTCCATTTCATTTTCTAATTTTCGTATTAATGACAAACTAGCCCATCTTTTGTCTTATTTATTTTTTTATTTTTTATGGCAAAAAATTTTTGTTAGTTGGTTTAATGATAAAGCATTAACCAATTTATTTGTTTTTGCATTAACATTTGGAATTTTAATTGAACTAGGACAAAAATATTTAACTCTTACAAGAAGTGCTGAATTTTTGGATGTTGTGTTTAATCTTATAGGAATTCTATTAGTTCACATATATTTTAACTTAAAAAAAAAGAAAGATTTAAAATTATAATCACTTGCTTTTTATTCAAATAATTGGTTATTTTACCAAACCGCAATCAAAAAAATAAAATATGGAGTCTAAAAAAAATCCAAAAGCAGACATTTCTAGAAATGCTTCATTGTATTTTGCAATAGGATTAGCTTTGATGGTGTTTTTATCATACATGACTATTAATTGGAAAGTTTATGATAAAAGTGCTATAGATATAGGTCTTGTTAACATGGATGAATTAGATGATGAAGAAATTCCATTATTAGAACAGGTTGTGCCACCTCCACCTCCACCTCCACCTCCTGCTGCTCCTGAAGTTATTGAGATAGTTGAAGATGAAGAGGAAGTTGAAGAAACTGTTATTGAATCTACTGAAACCGATCAAGAGGAAGAAATGGAAATTGAAGATCTTGAGATCGAGGAAGTTGAAGAAGATATCGAAGTTCCTTTTTCAGTTATAGAAAATGTTCCAATCTTTCCTGGATGTGATAAAGGAAATAACGAAGCAAGACGTAAATGTATGTCTCAAAAGATTACAAAATTTGTTCAAAGAAAATTCAATACTGATTTAGCAGGGGACTTAGGTCTTTCAGGAAGACAAAGAATTAGTGTTATTTTTAAAATCGACAAAAATGGTGATGTAGTTGGTGTGAGAGCAAGAGCTCCACATCCAAGGTTAGTAAAAGAAGCTACTAGAGTAGTTAATTTACTTCCTAAAATGAAGCCTGGTAAACAAAGAGGAAAAGCGGTTGTAGTTCCTTATTCTTTGCCTATCATTTTCCAAGTACAAGACTAAATTTATATTAACTTCCCTCAGTTAAATAGAATTTATTGTGTTGATTTTCAATGCAATTATAATTAATAACTGATTGTATGAAAAATTCTTTACTGTTAGCTTTTACCTCAATTCTTATTTCAATATTACTTACCAATTCTGCTACTTCCTCAAACGAATTAAATTTAGAAAATGAGCAAGAAGAGGTAATTAAGTTCTCAGAAGTTGAAAATGTCCCAATTTACCCTGGTTGTGTTGGAACTCAAAGTGAGAAAAGAGAGTGCGTATTACGTAGTATAGCAAGCTTTGCTCAACAGACATTTAATACAGAATTAACTATTAATTTAAAGCTTACTGGATTTCAAAGAATAACTACTGCATTTGAGATTGACAAAAAAGGAAATATTACAAATATTAGAGTCAGAGCACCACACCCAATATTAAAAGATGAGGCTATAAGAGTTATTAATTTATTACCTAAGATGAAACCTGGACGACAAAATGGAAATGCTGTTTCTGTAGAGTATTTATTGCCTATAATTTTTAAAGCTGCACCTTTTAAGATGTATGGTGATTCTCTAGATATTTCGAAATTATCGCAACCATTGTCCAATAATAATTTACCAAATAGCGATAATGAGAAGCCTGTTAGTTTAGCAAAAATCGAATCTGTTCCAGTTTACCCAGGTTGTAAAGGAAATAATTTGAAGAAACGAAAATGTATGTCTGATAAGATTAGGAAATTAGTGCAAAAAGAATTTAATATCGGTTTATGCAATGAACTAAATCTTACAGGAATGCAAAGGATTAGTGTTATTTTTAAAATTGATAAAAATGGTAATGTAATCGATATAAGGGCGAGAGCACCGCATCCGAGACTTGTAAAAGAAGCTATAAGAGTATTGAATATGCTGCCCAAGATGAAGCCTGGTATACAAAGAGGAAAGCCAGTAGTTGTTCCATATTCTTTACCGATAAATTTTCAAGCCCCAAACCAGACTTTTGTCCTTCCTAGCAATTCTAAATAACGTGGAATAGTTTTAAATCCTTAATATTAATTTATTGCTGTTAATTAATAAATTAAGATTGTCCTTATTGTAATTTAGACTTATCTTTGCATCGATATTTTTAGCCATTAATCAGTGCGAGATAATAAATTTACATTCAGTTCCTTTATAGAAATCACTAAACTTCGACTTTCGGTAAGTGTAGTCTTTTCATCTGTGATTAGTTATCTAATCGGTATGAGTGAATTTAATTTTGAAATATTTTCATATTTAGTACTGGGTGGATTAATGATGGTTAGTGCATCAAATATTTTCAATCAAGTTATTGAAAGAGATTTAGATGCTTTAATGCAAAGAACCAAAGGAAGGCCATTGCCAATGGGTCAGATTTCGGTTAATAATGCACTTGTTCTTGGTTTTACTTTTGTCATTGCTGGATTAACTTTTCTATATATTATCAGTCCATTATGTGCAATGTTAGGGGCAATCTCAATATTTATTTACGCATGTGTATATACACCCTTAAAGCTAATTACTCCACTTTCTGTATTTGTCGGAGCAATTCCCGGAGCAATTCCATTTATGCTAGGTTGGGTAGCAGCAACTAATGAATTAGGCGTTGAAGCATTAGCATTATTTTTAATGCAGTTCTTTTGGCAGTTTCCACATTTTTGGGCAATCGCGTGGTGGCAAAATGATGAGTATGAAAAAGCAGGATTTAAGATGTTGCCAACAGGAAGAAAAGATAAATCAACTACTTTTCAAATAGTTTTTTATTCTTTCTGGGCAATAATTATGTCCATAGTGCCATATTTTAAAATCACAGGGAATCTTTCCCTTTCTCTGTATGGTTTAGTAATTGTTATTATTTTAGGAATGTTCTTATTATTTTATTCCTTCAAATTATTTAAAAACAGTACAACTCAAAATGCAAAAGTTTTAATGTATGTGAGTATTTTATATTTAACATTAGTACAAATTGTATATTTAATCGATAATTTATATTAGTTCAATGGATTTAACACAAGGTTCAAATAAAACAAAAAATACCAGAGCAAAAAAAATGATGCTATGGTTTGGAATAGCATCATTAATTATGTCATTTGGTGGCTTAACTAGTGCTTTTGTGGCAAGTAAAACAAGAGTGGATTGGTTGTCAGAACATGAGCTTCCAAGTGCTTTTACTGCTAGTTTAATCATGATAATATTAAGTAGCTTATTTGTACATACTTCAAAGATTTCATTAAGAAAGAATGATAAAAAACCAAATAAAGTTGCAAGAATTTTTATACCCATATTTTTAGATGATAACAATACATCAATAGATATTAGTAAATATAAGTATATATTTGAAATAATAGAATCTTTATTTGTTGCAAACAGAGGAGAAATCGCTTGCCGAATAATTAGAACATGTCAGAAGTTAGGAATAAAAACGGTTGTTGGATACTCTGAAGCAGATGCTTTTGCACCCTTTGTTAAAATGGCTGATATGGCAATTTTTTTGGGTGAATCTCAAGCTTCTGAAAGCTATTTAAACATACCAAAATTAATTTTTTCATGGCGACAAACGTTCTTTGATCCAATTTTTGTTTTCAATGCGGTAACGCACTCGATCGTGCAAACGATTGGGACGACCTTGCCAAAACTCGATACTTTTTGGAACCACAACATAACCTCCCCAATGATTAGGACGAATGATTGGCTTATTTTCGTATTCTTTTTTCAAGGCTTCCAATCGGTCTTGAAGTTGTTGAGACGAAGCAATTACTTGGCTTTGCTGAGAAACCCATGCGCCGAGTTGACTGCCCTTGGGACGCGAAGCAAAATAAGCGTCCGAAACAGCTGGAGAAACTTTAGAAACCGTTCCTAAAACAATCACTTGTCGCTCCAAATTGGGCCAAAAAAAGGACAGGCTTACCGCTTGATTTGACTCCATAGAACGTCCTTTGTCGCTGTCGTAATTGGTGTAAAACACAAATCCTTCTTTTGAAAAGCTTTTTAGCAAAACAATACGTGCCTGAGGTTGGGCTTGGGAATTGACCGTGGCAAGTGTCATTGCGTTTACTTCTTCAATACTCCCTTCGCTTTGAACTTCTTTGAACCATTGTTCAAAAAATTCAACAGGATGAGTTGGCATCGTATTCTCAGAAAGAGCTTGCTGTTCGTAGCTTTTTCGATAATCACTTAAATCTCGATTCATAGCGAATGTATTTGAACCTGCAAGTTACGTATTTTGGAACGGAATTAAAACGAAAAAACCTTACCGTCTTCCCCCAATTGTACATTCTCAAATACCTTAGAAGCTTCGATAATAAAATCCTCCAAGTTTTTATAACGGGACGAATAATGTCCCAAAATGAGCGTACCCACTTGGGCTTGTTGCGCAATGGAAGCTGCCTGTTTGGCAGTAGCGTGCTTGGTTTTTGTAGCCAATTCGTTATGACTTTCCAAAAAGGTAGATTCGTGATA
>UPTG01001430.1_pt1 | contig 17570 bp, 17 predicted proteins | sample 2160121 | NCBI WGS metagenome assembly UPTG01 (sample SAMN06266255, study PRJEB28933) | marine metagenome | isolation source: Columbia River Estuary | place: USA:Columbia River Estuary, USA | collected 2014-07-27
AGATCCTAAAGGAATGTCATCTAGGGCGACCCTTCAAATGCCATTCGTAATACCGTTAAAAATTTTGCCCTAAAACACGAAATTCCTTTCTTTAATACACGACAACAAACGCGATTATCAAACCTTACGTCCAAACATTCATATTCCATCATGAACATCTAGCTTAAATACAACGCTATTTTTATGGAATTTGAAGGCTTTGGGTGTGCAATTGTAGTCTCTAATTTTTAATATATAATATGAATATTTCAGTAGAATTTACACTCATGCCTCTACAAACAGATTTTGAGCTTCCAATTATAAATTTCATAAAAGCACTTCGCAACTCAGAATTTAGAGTGATAGAAAACCCATTAAGCACACAAATTTATGGAGAATATGGTGCTTTGATGTCATTTTTGACAGCGACTATCAAAGCGTCCTTTAACGGCATTGAGAATGTTGTTTTGAATATGAAAATTGTAAAAAGCGATCGCAGCGATTATGAGTCAAATTTTTAATTTTTTATTTGAACAATACAGAGGTTATGCGTTTGCGGATATTGTGTTAGAAATAACGGCTGTTATTTTTGGGTTTGCTTCCGTCTGGTATTCCAAAAAAAACAATATTTTGGTGTTTCCAACAGGTTTGATTAGTACTTCTATATTTGTTTATTTATTATTTAAATGGCAGTTGATCGGAGATATGCTGATTAACGGCTATTACTTTATAATGAGCTTATATGGGTGGTATATTTGGACCCGAAAAGTGGATTCAGAACACGTTACTCCAATATCAAAAACCACAAAAAGAGAGCAGTTAATAGGAGTTGTTTTATTTGTAGTAACCTTATTATTTGTGTTTGTAGTTTATCAGTTTTTTGATAAGTGGAAGGGATGGGTTGCATATGTTGATACTCTTACTACTGCCTTATTTTTTGTAGGTATGTGGTTAATGTCAAAACGAAAAATAGAGAATTGGATTTTTTGGATCGTAGCGGATATAATTTCGGTGCCTTTATATTTCTATAAAGGGTTTACATTTTCAAGTTTACAATATTTAGGTTTTACAATTATAGCTATATTTGGATTTTTAGCATGGAAAAAACACTTATTCAACGCCCATCAAACTGCATAAAAGTAGTTTTGTTTGGTCCAGAATCAACGGGTAAGACAACCTTATCTAAAGCGTTGGCAGACCACTTTGGCACCCTTTGGGTTGCTGAATATGCGCGTGAGTACCTTCAGAACAAATGGGATTTAGAACAAAAAACTTGTGAACTTTCTGACTTATTACCAATAGCAATTGGTCAAATGCAGCTAGAAAATGTGGCTGCAGCCAAAACAAATGAACTCTTGTTTTGCGACACCAATCTTTTGGAAACAAAAGTGTATTCTGAATCATACTATGACGGGTACTGTGACCCCTTAATTGATTATTATGCAAAAAAAAATTGTTATAGTTTGTACTTTTTATGCGATATTGACGTTCCTTGGGTAGCAGATGATTTGAGAGACAAACCCAATGAACGAAAACAAATGTTTTTAACATTTGAAAGAGCTTTGCAAAAACAGGGCCTTTCTTATGAACTATTAAGTGGTTCCAAAACAGAGCGACTGAAAAATGCAGTCAACCATATTAACCAACTTTTAACAACAAAGATTTGAATTATTCTTCTTTTGACGTAGAACATATTGAAAGCCTGGGGCTAAGCTTGACTCAAGTAAATAAGCAATTAGAACGTTATAACTCGCCTCTAGCCCGTGTGCACATAAAAGCTTCCGCAACCATAGGCAATGGTATAGTGAAACTTTCGGACTCGGATCTCAATAGTTTAATAAACTATTACGAAGAACAGAAAATATTACTTTCCGTAGTTAAATTTACTCCAGCTTCTGGAGCAGCTTCTCGGATGTTCAAAATGTTACATCAGTTTTTGTTTGATTATGATCCTCAAAAAGAATCCATTAATTCTTATATAAATAAAAATAAAATCACTGAACTATTTTTATTTTTTGTGACTATCGAAAAACTTCCATTTCACGATGAAGCAGTTGCTAAAATGCGAATGATGGTCCCTGACTATGATTTACTCAATTTAGATCAAAAACGTCTTTTATTTGTGAAAACTATTTTAGAAGAATCATTTTTAAACTATTCAAATATTCCCAAAGGACTATTGCCTTTTCACAAGTATAAGAATCATATTTCTACAGCATTTGAAGAGCATTTATTTGAAGCGGCAAAATTTGCTTCTGTAAATGGGAAAGCTTTATTGCATTTTACAATTTCAAGTACGCACTTGAAACAATTTGAAAGTAAATTAGGGGCTATCCAAAAATCCGTAGAATCTAAAACCAATACTAGATTTGAAATCACATTTTCCAATCAGGAATCGACTACTGATGTGTTAGCAGTAGATTTGAAAAATCAACCATTCAGGTTGAAAAATAAATTGTTATTCAGACCGTCGGGACATGGTGCCTTGATAAAAAATTTAAATCAAATTGATGCAGATATTATTTTCATTAAAAACATTGATAATGTGGTCGTAAATAAATATTTGGATGAGATAGTGCGCTATAAAAAAGCCCTTGCAGGCATGTTACTGAATATTCAGCGGCAGGCGTTTGCCTATGCGAAAGCATTGGAGTCTAAAGAGATATCTAAAGATAAAATAGAAGAAGTTACAGAGTTTTTATCTGAAAAATTAAATATTGTAATTAGCTCTCAATTCGAAAAATATGCAAGTAAACATAAAATAGAATATTTAAAATCTAAAATTAATCGTCCAATTCGGGTGTGTGGTATGGTAAAAAATGAAAGTGAACCAGGCGGCGGACCATTTTGGGTAAAGCATGACAATGGCGAAGTATCGTTACAAATAGTAGAAGCAAGTCAAGTGGATGTAAATTTAAAAAATCAGAAAGCTATTTTGAAAAATGCAACGCACTTTAATCCCGTTGATATTGTTTGTGGTGTTAAAAACTATAAAGGTGAAGCCTACGATTTAGAACAGTTTATAGACTCTAACACTTACTTTGTAACAACTAAAACAAAGTACGGACAAAAGCTTAAAACATTAGAAAGACCTGGTTTATGGAACGGTAGTATGGCCGATTGGAATACGATATTTGTGGAAGTTCCAATTATCACTTTCAACCCTGTTAAAACGGTGAATGATCTTTTAAAATTCACCCATCAAGTGAAATAATTTAAAAAAATCTTTTCAATTTTTTAAATCTAAACTATATTTGCACTGTTCTCAATAAAGGGGTGCCGACATCGGCTGAGATCATACCCATTGAACCTAGAACAGATAATGCTGTTTAGGGATATGAGTTTCAATTAATATTTTAATTGAAATTTTAACGAAGTTTTTGCTTCAAAATAATTAGTAACCAATTTACAAAGAATAATAACCTCTTTTTATTCGATATTTTTTATCGTATGAAAAAATCTATCCTTTTAATTGCACTGTCATTGACAATATCTGTAATGACTGCACAACAAAATCAAGTAAAATCTGACTCTACCAAAACACAAACTCTAGATGAAGTTTTAGTACAATCTATTAGAGTAAAGCCCAATGCGCCAATTACGCATTCGAATGTAACTAAGGCCGAATTAGAACCTCGAAATTTAGGTCAAGACCTTCCTATTTTATTAAATTATTTACCATCAGTAGTCACAACGAGTGATGCTGGTGCAGGTATCGGCTACACAGGAATTAGAGTTCGAGGCGTCAGTCCATTATCGACCAATATTACCATTAACGGAATTCCTTATACCGACGCGGAGTCATTAGGGACGTTTTGGGTCAATTTACCTGATTTTTCGTCTTCCGTAGAAAGCTTGCAACTACAAAGAGGCGTTGGAACCTCTACAAATGGATCGGGTGCTTTTGGAGCAAGTATCAATATATTAACCGATGCTTCATCTGAAAAATCATCTGCTGAAATTTCAAATGCTTTTGGAAGTTATAATACACGTAAGCATACAGTAAAGTTTAGTACAGGAAAAATAAACGATGTTTTTGAAGTTGCGGGACGTTTGTCGCAAATAAAATCAGATGGCTATGTAGACCGCGCTTTTTCGGATCTTAATTCTTATTTTTTACAAGGAACGTACAATAGTAATGGAACGCTCCTTAAAGCTTTGGTTTTTGGTGGACATGAAAAAACATACCAGTCTTGGGAAGGTTTGACTCAAGAGCAATTAGAAGAAAATCGTCGTCAAAATCCTTATTCCTATGACAATGAAATTGATAACTACAAACAAGATCATTATCAGCTTCATTGGAATCAAAAAATAGATCAAAACTGGTCCACTAATCTAGGGTTAAATTACACTTACGGTCGTGGCTATTTTGAGCAATTTAGAACAGATGACAATGTGAGTACTTATGGCGGAATTGTTGATGCTACGGGGGTTGATTTTTATGGAACACCAGTCACTGATTTGATAAGAAGACGCTGGTTAGACAACGATTATTATGTTATGAATGCGACAGCAAACTATATAGATGCCAAATTAGATCTTATATTTGGGGGGTCTTTTAGTAGCTATGATGGCGATCATTTTGGAGAAGTTATTTGGGCAAAACAATTTGCTGAAAATGCTTCGATTAGAGATCGGTATTATTTTGGAAATGGAAAGAAAACAGATTTCAGTGTATTTGCAAAGGCGACTTATACATTAAATTCTAAAATAGATATTTTTGGAGATTTGCAACTAAGAAATGTAGGTTATAAAACTTCGGGTCTCACATCTGATTTGATCAATATGTTGATTGATGAATCCTATAGTTTCTTTAATCCCAAAGTTGGTGTTACTTTTCAATTGGCAGCTCATTCTAATATATATGCATCTTACGCGAGAGCCAATAGAGAGCCTAGTCGTAGTGATTTTGAAAGCAATCCAGATATCAAGGCAGAGGAGTTAAATGATTTTGAAATTGGTTGGCGTTACAACAAGGGTGCACTGGTATTAAATGTCAATTCCTATTTCATGCAATACAACGAACAGTTGATTCTTACAGGTGCATTGGATGACGTAGGAGCGCCTGTCAGACAAAATAGTGGCGACAGTTACAGACTTGGTCTAGAAGTCGAGGCTGTTTATGCGTTTTCTGAAAAATTTAGGGTGCAGCCAAACGTCACATTGAGTTCCAATAAAAACAAGCAAACCTTTTCTCAAGTAGATGGAGTTCTTAAAAATTTTGGAACTACAAACATTTCTTTTTCACCAGAAATTGTAGCCTCAAATATGTTTATTTATAATCCTATAAAAAATTTAAGCTTAAATCTTTTAACCAAATTTGTTGGAGAACAATATATGGGCAACACAGATACTGAAGCCTCAAAATTAGATAGCTACCTTGTAAATGATTTTAATGTTTCTTATCAATGGAATCCAAAATCAGTTTTTAGTTCAATAGTTGTGTCAGCTTTAGTAAATAATATTCTTGATCAGGAATATGTGTCCAACGGCTATTATTATACCTATGACGATGATTGGTCAACTCCAGGCGTGGTGACTACGATTGAAGGGGCGGGCTATTACCCGCAAGCCACGCGAAACTTTTTAGTAGGGCTTACCTTGAAGTTTTAAAAAAGATAATAAAATTTAAAATAGCGTACTTAGGTACGCTATTTTTTTAATTTGAAGAAATATAAAGTGTATTGCTGCTACTTTCTATAAAATAAGCTTTAAGTCCACATCGCAGCTCAGTATTTTCTAAGGGTTGGCCTGTAAAAAGACTGTATTTATTAGCCTCGTCACACCCACAAACCCCTTCAAGTCCATTGATAGATAAAATTGAGCAATCACTGAAAATATGATTGGGGTCTGCAGCGTCAAAAGCTACAAAACCAGTGCCCGTATTATTCACAATGATGCCGCCATTTCCTTCATTAGGAACATAGACTGGGTTGTTAGGAAATGTCAATTGATTGTATTGTGAAAGACTAAGATTTAATGAAGTAGATACATTAAAATTAACTAAAAAATTACAATTTGAATCGGTATTATTATCTTTTGAACAGCCCATGCAAAGGAAAAGTAACACCGCATATAATTTCAATTTTTTACAATTTATTTTTTTAGATTGACATGGCATTTGACGAAGTTTAAAGTGCATAGAATTTAAGTGTTCAATTTACAACAAAAACCACAGTAAGATAAATATTTCGTATATTTGTAGTACAATCTCGTGAAAACGAGATTTTTGTGTTTAGTTCTAAAAAAAAATTAGATTATTCAGAAACCTAAATGAACCACTACTTTAAAAATTATTAGTTATGAGCAATGTATCTTATTACACGGCCGAAGGATTAAAAAAGTTAAGAAGCGAGTTAAAGCAACTCAAAGATGTCGAGCGCATCAAAGCTTCAAGAGCAATAGCAGAAGCAAGGGATAAAGGCGATTTAAGCGAAAATGCTGAATACGATGCTGCCAAAGAAGCACAAGGCATGTTGGAAATGCGTATTTCAAAACTTGAAGACACTTTGGCAGGTGCTCGATTGATAGACGAATCTCAACTTGATTCTTCCAAAGCTTTAGTGTTGTCTAAAGTGAAAATAAAAAATCAGTCTAATGGAATGGAATTAGACTACCTTCTTGTTGCCGACGGTGAAGCAGATTTAGCAGCCGGAAAAATTTCTGTAAACTCTCCTATCGGAAAAGGGTTGTTAGGAAAAAGTGTTGGTGATATTGCCGAAATTCAAGTACCTAATGGAGTTTTGAAATTTGAAATCATTCATATTTCCAGATAACTTAACTCTTAAAACAAACCCATGTCTTCAATTTTTACTAAAATAGTTAATAAAGAGATTCCTTGTTATAAAGTCGCTGAGACTGCAAATTTTTTAGCCTTTTTGGATGTCAATCCTAACGCCAAAGGCCATACGCTGTGTATTCCAAAAAAAGAAGTCAATAAAATTTTTGATTTAGATCCATCTGTTTATTTAGAATTGATGGATTTTTCAAGAGCAGTTGCCTTAGCCATAGAAAAAGCAGTAGACTGTAAGCGCGTTGGGATGACGGTTATTGGGCTAGAAGTGCCACATGTACACGTGCATTTGATTCCATTAAACTCCATGGAAGATGCTCAATTCATTAAAAAAGAAACATTATTGCCAGAAGAATTTGAAAAACTGGCGAAAAAAATCACCACCTTTTTATAAGCGCTTCAAACTAATTCGAAGTGTAGTACCTTGTTTAGCTTCAGACCGAAGAACTTTAATCTTACCTTTGTGGTATTCTTCAATAATTCGTTTGGAAAGAGACAGTCCTAATCCCCAACCACGCTTTTTAGAAGTATATCCAGTTTCAAAAATTTTATTAAATAATTTTTTCGAAAGCCCTTTTCCAGTATCACTAACATCTATAAAAACCAACGCCTCAGTAGACTGCATAGACACCACTATATGACCTTCACCTTTCATGGCATCAATCCCATTTTTGACCAAATTTTCAATAGTCCAACTGAAAAGTTCTGGGTTAAGGTTCACTAAAATAGTTTCAACTGGAGCATTCATTTCAAATGTAATCAACTTACTACTTCGGGATTCTAAATAGTCAAAAGACTCTTGTGTTGCTGTCACAATATTGGTGGTCTTTAGTAAAGGAATCGAGCCAATTTTACTAAAACGTTCAGTAATAGTTTCTAAACGATGAATGTCTTTTTCAATTTCAGAAATATAAGTGGGGTTCACAGCTTCAGATTTCAACAATTCTGTCCAGCCAATAAGTGAAGAAAGTGGCGTTCCAATTTGATGTGCAGTTTCTTTGGCCATCCCAGTCCAAAGTTTATTTTGAGAAGCCGTTCTGGAACTCTTATAATAAAAATAGACAACTCCACTGAATAACAAAAATATCAAGACAAGTGTAAAAGGATAATACTTTAGTTTGTTCAATAAATCGGAATTTCCGTAGTAGATTGTTGAGAGCGTTTTCTCTTCATAAATAACCTCAATAGGTGTGTTTTCATTACTAAATCTTAAACTCAAATTCTTGAGATATTCCTGATTGTTATCGGAATTTTTTTGAATATTTTTAGATTGAAAATCACCTTCAGAGTTTTCAATAATCATTGGAGTTGTAGTATTACTTTGTATTATTTTCAGAGGAAAATCGCTAATATTTCCATTCAGATCAATAATTTTTCCAAGTTCGATTTGTGCTTGAGAAAAATTCTCCATCTTTACACGTTCCTCCTGTTTAAATTTTTGAAAAAAGCGATAAGTATTCCATAAAATCAATGAGATAATTAGGAATGAAATTGCAATCATTATCCAGCGTAAAACATGTTGTTTTGAAGAAATTTTCATTGGTATATATTTTTCAATTCTAAATATAATGTATTTATGGTAAATTTATTGTTTTATATTATTGCTTTCTACTTTTAGTTGGACTCATAATTTGTTAAATTTGTATATATTTAAAAAATCTTATACATTAATAGTCAATTTTAAAAATAAAAATGGAAATACAAGGAAAAATTAAACTTATCGGAGAAACACAATCTATTGGTTCTAATGGGTTTAGAAAACGTGAATTGGTTGTGACCACAGAAGAACAATATCCTCAACACATTATGGTGGAGTTTGTTCAGGACAAAACAGATCTTTTAAATAACTACCAAGTTGGTCAGCAAATTAAGGTAGGTATCAATTTACGTGGTAGAGAATGGATCAACCCACAAGGTGAAGCAAAGTATTTTAATGCAATTCAAGGATGGCGTATAGAAAACTTGCAACAAGCGGCACCCACTAATGCGGCTCCTGTAGCTCCAGCACAAGCTTTTGAACCTGCTACTGATTTGACGGCAGACGAACCAAATGATTTACCGTTTTAACATTCGTTAAAACAAGCATCACTTTGATGTAAAACTATGAGGTGGCTAACTGAAACTATCGAATTTCCACCATTAGATGAAGCAAATTCTGAAGGCCTTTTGGCGGTTGGCGGCGATTTGTCCCCAGAGCGTGTTTTGTATGCCTATCAAAATGGAATTTTCCCATGGTACGAATCTGACCAGCCTGTATTGTGGTGGGCGCCAGATCCTCGTTTTGTATTGTATCCTCATAAACTGAAGGTTTCAAAAAGCACCAAGCAGATGATGCGCAATCAATCCTTTGAAATTACTATAAATCGTAACTTCAAAGACGTTATTGAAGCCTGTGCCAACGTCAAACGGAATGCTCAATCGGGTACATGGATTACAGATGAAATGATTCAAACGTACTGCGATTTACACCAAAGAGGGATCGCAAAATCTGTTGAGGTATGGCAAAAAAAGAAATTAGTAGGCGGATTGTATGGAGTTGAATTAAATGACACCATTTTTTGTGGAGAAAGTATGTTTAGTTATGTAAGTAACGCTAGTAAAATTGGGTTTACAACCTTTGTTCAAAACTCAAAGTATAAACTTATTGATTGTCAGTTACACACTAATCATCTTGAAAGTTTGGGTGCAGAACTCATTCCAAGACTAGAATTTATGAAATATTTATAACCACAAACACTACTAAATAACTAATTAAAATTAATTTACTCATGCTTACTCAAGAAGATTTTGAATCGTACTCAGGAATAGAATCATTTAAAAAGACCGTGAAGTCTAAGATTTCGAATTCAAACTATGAGTCGCTAATTGAAACTAGCCACTATGAGTCAGAATTGTTAAAGTTACAAGCCGAATTGGTAGACTTACAACAATGGACTGCAAAACATAAAAAACGTGTTTGTGTGCTATTTGAAGGTCGGGATGCTGCAGGTAAAGGAGGTGCGATACGTCGTTTTACGGAACACCTAAACCCTAGGTCTATGCGTGTGGTGGCGCTTACCAAACCAACAAAAATTGAAAAAGGACAATGGTATTTTAGACGTTATATTAAAGAACTGCCAGAGCCTGGTGAATTGGTATTTTTTGATCGAAGTTGGTACAACCGTGCTGTGGTAGAACCAGTGATGGATTTTTGTGGAGAAGAACAGTATAAAAAATTCATGTTACAAGTCCCTGAATTTGAACATATGCTTTATGAAGATGGTGTGATTATTATCAAGTTTTGGTTTTCCATTTCAAAAAAAGAACAAGAAAAACGTTTCAACTCTAGATTAAAAAACCCTTTAAAGCAATGGAAATTTAGTCCAGTTGATAAAGAAGGGCAAAATAGATGGGATAAATATACCTTTTACAAAGAGCAAATGTTTAGTAAAACCCATACCTCAATTAGTCCCTGGATCATTATAAAAACAAACAACAAAAAACAAGCGCGATTAGAAAGTATTCGACATGTTTTATCGCAATTTGATTACGATCGCAAAGGAAGCTCTAAAACAACAGTACTTCCAGATCCAAACGTTGTTCAGCGTTATCACAGAATGATCACTCAAATCGATTAGTTATGGAAGAATTAACATCAAAAAATTTAAAAAAACTTAATAGTAAACGAGGACTTCAATTATTTCTTCGGGAAGAGGACATGACGGTTGCTAAAGCGTTACGTATTTTAAGTCATGAAGCAAAACTAGAGCGTCTTCAAGAAGAATTGATAAAACTTCAACAATGGGTCGAATCTGAGGGAGAGAAATTAGTTGTTATTTTCGAAGGTCGAGATGCAGCTGGTAAAGGCGGTGCAATTCGACGAATTACCCAACATTTAAATCCAAGAGAACTCAATGTAGTAGCCCTTTCAAAACCAACCGACGAAGAAAAAAACCAATGGTACTTTCAGCGTTATATTAAAAATTTACCTCGAAACGGACAAATCACTTTTTTTGATCGAAGTTGGTACAACCGTGCAGTTGTAGAACCTGTGAACGGATTTTGTACACAAAATGAGTATGAAGTGTTTATGAATCAAGTGAATCAATTTGAGCAAATGATTATCGAGTCTGGGATTCGTGTGGTCAAGTTTTATTTTTCAATTTCTAAAGACGAACAATCAAGACGTTTTGAAGACATCAAATCGAGCCCTGTTAAAAAATGGAAATTCAGTAAGGTAGATGAATCGGCTTTGAAACTTTGGGATGACTATACTTCTTATAAGGCCAAAATGTTTGAGAAAACAAATACTGAGATAGCTCCTTGGATCATTATCAAAGCCAATAAAAAAAGTAAAGCTAGAGTTGAAGTTATCGAAAAGTTATTAGAGCTTATCCCTTATAATAACTAAACTTCATTATATCGGAAGCAGTTTGTTTCATGATCATTGACCATTCCTGTAGCTTGCATGTGTGCATAATTACGGTAGAACCTACAAATTTAAATCCGCGTTTTTTTAAATCTTTACTTATTCTATCAGAAAGCGGAGTTGTTGCTGGGACTTCCGAAAGTGTTTGCCATTTATTATCAATTGGCATTCCATCAACAAAATTCCAAATATACTTTGAAAAACTTCCAAACTCTTCCTGAATTTTTATAAATGCTTGTGCATTACTTACTGCCGATTTTATTTTTAATTGGTTTCTAATAATTCCCGCATCTTCAATTAAAATTTGAAGTTTTTTATCTTTGTAAGCAGCTACTTTTTTTACATCAAATTTATCGAATGCTTTTTTAAAGTTTTCTCTTTTTTTTAATATCGTATGCCAACTCAATCCTGCTTGAAAAGTTTCTAATATTAAAAATTCGAATAAAACAGCATCGTCATAAACAGGTTTTCCCCATTCATTATCATGATAATTTCTATATAAATCATCTTTTTCACACCATTCACATCTTATTTTACTTTCCATAATTAATAATCTTCCTCGTTATAATTTGAAGTTTCTTCTCCAAATTTACCATATGTAACCCTGATGTGATTGTCGTTTAAAGACTCATCTATTGAACGTTTAATAATTGCATCAATCTCTTTTTCTTCTAAATAATTTTGTCCGGTAATAACATGGAATGCATTTACAATTAAATTGTCATTATTTGTTATAAAACCTATCCCTACAACTTTAGTTTTATTAAAATTATAAGAATTTTTATCTATGGTTATTTTCTTAAAAAAATAGTATTTAATATCTGTGTTATTAAATCTTATTTTTTTAGTTTCATAAAGTGAAAGTGAATCTTTTTTAGAATCTATATTTTCAAAATATATTACTGCTGATTTTGCAATGTTTTCATTTCCATAGATTTGAATTTTTTCTTTTTGTTTTGTCTGCCAAAGCATTTGAAAACCTTTAAATCTAATATTAGAATTGTCTACTATTTTATCTATTGTCTTATTTTGGATATGATTTTCTTTTTGCATTTCAAATTTTGCTAAAGCCAAATTAATATCGTCAATATTTAAACTTTCTACTTTAGTAAATAAGTCTGCGAAATTACTCTCTTTTTTAAAGCCATAAAGAATATTTAAATAATCTATTAACTCACTAGATGGAGAATCTCCATCATATTCTACTTCCTCATCGTCTTTTATCAATTGCTTATTTTTCCAACTCGTCAATCGTTTTACTTCCAATTTAGCATTGGTAAGCAACATCTTTTTGAATGACTTAAGTTTCTTAGAATTTACAAGCTTGTTTTCTATCCAATAATTAGTTAACTCAATTATTGGTTTATGGTATTCTTGAATACTGTAAAATTGAAAAACATCAGGAAACATAACTTGGCTATTTTCCAAATCTTCACCAAAAATATTAAACAAATTAGAAACATCATATTTACTATCTGAAATTGGTAAATCATATTCTAATAGAGAAAGTATTTTTTTATAGGCTTCTTTGCTTTCTTGAAAAGTTAATGCTCTTAAAACTGAAAACTGAATTACAGTATTTACATTTGGTTTTTTATAAACACTCTCTAGAAAAGGAATTACTTGAGGTGATTTAATTTTTCCAATTTTCTCATACAACTCTCCCAAAACCTCAGTTTCATCTGCATTAAAATTAAAATTTGCTATAAAGTTTTGAAATTTATCTAAATCAGACTCTCTAATTTTTAAATACTCTATTGACTTTAAAGCCGAATAACGAATACTATCATGTGGACTCATTGCATCTTTAATAAAGACATCTAACTTGTTTTCAAATACAGTATTTTCAAATGTAGTATCTATTAAGGTGAATGAATTAAATGTTTTTTCTATAAAAGTGTTGTCATTTTTATATTGTTTGTCTACAAGTGATTTTAAAGAGTAAAAAGTTCCGTCTCTAAAAACCCCCTTGTATTTTATTGCCTGTCTAGAATTTTCATTTACCACTAATCCTGTAAAAGTGCTTATTGTGTTTTCTTTATTGGTAACTATTTTTTCGTCAACTATTTTAAGAACAGGCTCTATTTTTTCATTTCTAAATAGAATTTCGCTCCATCTTGTCATTTCAAAACTTGAAGAATGGTATTTATTACTTTCTATAACATCTAAAACCGATAGATCGCTATTTACTTTGTTATTTACAATAGAGTTTTTAGTAATAAACTTTCTGAACTTACCCCATATAGAATCCATACTAGTATCGCTCACATACTTATGAGCTCGGCTAAACCTTAATTCTATTAAATTACCAGTTGAAGACAAAAACTCGTAATTTTTATGTTTTGAAACAAAGTAATTTTTCTTTTTTAGATTATTCGGCTCTGCTTTATCTGTAATAAAATCTAAATGTTCATTTTGTTTCTCTGGAACATCAATTTTAAAAAAAGCAGTAGAATCTGTAAATGTTTTATAAACTTCATTATTCAATATTGGCATAAATGTAAAAGAAGAGAAAAAACGTTTTGTATCCACTTCATTTGCACCAATTGTACCAAGTAAATAATACTTATTCCCTTTTATAAGACTTTTAAGTTCAATTGTTTTATCTCCTAATTTAGACTTTGATGTGTAATAAAAATTATTCTTATCAAAATAAGTTGCAGTAGAGTCTATATTGTGTTGGTTATAAAATTCATAGTGAATTCGCTTAATTTCAAAATTTGAATCTTCTAAATTATTATTGTCTTGAAGTGTTTTTTCAATTAAAAAATAACTAGAATTTTGACTTTTATCATGTGCAATAATCTTCATGTCTTCATTGTCCCTTCCATTATCATTATTACCTGTATAACTATAATAGGCAGGCATTGTAACCTGAAAAGCTCCTTTTATTGGACTTATTGTTTCCCAATTTGTATTAACATCTTTTAAAACAATTTTAGAAAATATTTCGTTTTCAAAAATCCGAACGTATTCTCCTTCTCCACCCATAATTACAGAAATAATTTCAAGTGGAGTAATGTAATATCTATAGTGTTGTGCGTTTCCTGTTTTTGTTCTGTTTTTTATATCATATACTAAATAGTTTTTTTCAGTATAAACTTTTTTTGAAATAATTTCTCCAGGAATATTTTCATAAAATAAACTATCTAATGTCTTAGGATTAAATATTTTATTGTTTTTGTTTAAAAAGTCGTTTAAAAACGTTCTTTTTATATTTAGATAGCCCCCATTTGCTAAATCAGGAGATTCTATATTGCCATTATTTTCTAAAACAACTTCAAATACAGGAATTGTAAGAGTACCATCTGCAGTTGTTTTTAATTTAATATCTGGTTTTATAAAAAATTCTTCAATTTGTTTTTTTAATGCTTTTCCTTTTTCGGTGTAATTATCAAAGATTGGTGTAACAATATATCCTTTTTGACGAAGCAGCTCAATTACGCCAAGGTTACCTGGCAAATGAGCAGCGCCAATTGCACTAAATAAACTTCCGTTTTTCATATTAATTTCCATATTGGAAACCATTTCTACATTTCTATCATACAGCAATGCTTTTAAATAACTCTCTGGAGTAGCTAAAGCAGTTAGAGTTTCAATCATATCTAAATCTTTCTCTCTGTAATAATCTAAAAGAGCCTCGTTATATGGTTTGTTTTTTAATACTTTTAATAGAGTTTGATAGTTTTTCTCAACTTCTGTTTTGTCCATCAAAGCTTCCGCTTTAATAATATTTAAAGTAGATGTTTTAACATTTTCTAAACCAATTGTTTTTTTGTTATACTTCCTACCTGTTTTATAGATAAACATATCTAGATAGGTTTCTTCTTGAAATTCTTTCTTAGCCTCGTTTGTGCGAGACAACAAACCCAACAAGTTATAATTTGTGCTTTGAAAAAGAGAATATAGCTGGTCTCTTTCTAAAGGTTGAATGTAAAAATTGGTATAAAAGGCCTTATTATTTGTATACTTACTATAGAAGCTAAACATGTTAAATAGTTCAGTCCACGTTCGTGGTTCGCTTTCATTTGCAATTATATCAGCATTTAGTAAATGTGTATAAAAAGCATCTGATAAATGATACGAAACTTTATCACTAACGTGCATTGTTCCATAGATATAAGATTTTTTAGGCAAATCTTTTCCACTCACTTCCCACAACAAACTTTGGTATTTTTTTTCTTGAGCAAAAGAAGAAAAATATAAAAAAATAAAAAATAGAAATAATTTTTTCAAGGTTGCTGTATTTAAAATTTGTGCTACTCAAATATACAGCATGTTTTAATCTTATAAAAAAAATAAGCCTTAATTCTTTCACAAGAATTAAGGCTTATTATATTATTAAGATAAATAATTACCCTAAGGCAACTCTTTTGAATCCTGTAACTGTTAAACCAGCATCAACTGACTTTACATAAGCAGCAACATTCATAGAACCATCTTTAATAAAATCTTGGTTTACCAAAGTATTATCTTTGTAAAAACGTTGAATTTTACCTTTAGAAATATTATCTAACATAGCTTCTGGTTTCCCTTCTGCACGTAATTGTTCTTTTGCAATTTCAATTTCTTTTTCAACAATTGCAGCATCAACACCAGCTTCATTCAAAGCAATTGGGTTCATTGCAGCAGCTTGCATAGCAACGTTTCTTGAAGCCTCTTCAGCACCATCAACATTAGCAGATAAAGCAACTAAAGTAGCTATTTTGTTTCCAGAGTGAATATATGAACCTACAAAAGCACCTTCTATTCTTTCGAAAGATCTTACTTCAAGCTTTTCACCAATAACACCTGTTTGTTCAATTAATTTGTCAGCAACAGTCATTCCGTTAAAATCAGCAGCTAAAAATTCTTCTTTAGTATTGAATTTTAACGCTAAATTAGCCATTTCAGTAGCCATTTTTACGAAATTTTCATTCATCCCTACGAAGTCTGTTTCACAATTTAATGTAATTACAACACCCGCAGTTTTGTCAGCGTTAACAACAGCAATTGCAGCACCTTCAGTAGATTCTCTATCTGAACGATTAGCAGCAACTTTTTGTCCTTTTTTACGTAAGTTTTCAATTGCTAATTCGAAATCTCCATCCGCTTCAACAAGTGCTTTTTTACAATCCATCATACCAGCACCGGTAGCAGTTCTTAATTTATTTACGTCTGCAGCAGTAATATTTGCCATAACTTTTGATTTTTAGTTTAAATATAAAATTCCAAAAAACAAACTCTAAGCTACTTAATAAGAAGTTTACGAATTTGTTTTTGGAATTTATAAATGATTTATTATTCTTTTGTTTCTGTTGTTTCTTCAGTTGAAACTACTTCTTTCTTAGGAGCTGCTTCTTTTTGAGTTTCTTCATCTTTTTCAACTTGTCTTTCAGAAAGACCTTCAACAATTGCACCAGCAACTAAAGTAAGAACTTTATCGATAGATTTAGAAGCATCATCATTTGCAGGGATTACATAATCAACTAGACGTGGATCTGAGTTAGTATCAACCATTGCGAAAACTGGAATGTTTAATTTTATAGCTTCTTTAATTGCGATATGTTCTGCTTTAACATCAACTACAAATATTGCAGCAGGAAGTCTTGACATATCAGAAATAGAGCCTAAGTTTTTCTCTAATTTAGCACGTAAACGATCTACTTGTAAACGCTCTTTTTTAGATAAAGTTAAGAATGTACCATCTTTTTTCATTCTATCAATAGTAGCCATTTTTTTAACAGCTTTTCTGATAGTTACAAAGTTAGTAAGCATTCCACCAGGCCATCTTTCTGTAATGTAAGGCATGTTGCATGCAGCAGCTTTTTCAGCTACGATGTCTTTAGCTTGTTTTTTGGTAGCAACGAAAAGTATTTTTCTACCAGAAGCAGCAATTTTCTTCAAAGCTTCATTAGCTTCTTCAATTTTAGCTGCAGTTTTGTATAAGTTTATAATATGGATACCATTACGTTCCATATATATATAAGGAGCCATGTTTGGGTCCCATTTACGAGTCATGTGTCCAAAATGCACACCAGCCTCTAATAATTCTTTTACTTCTATATTGTTTGCCATTTTGTAATAGTTTACGTTCCGTGTTATAGCAATCTTCAAGTAGTTACTTTCGTTAGTCTTGAAAATTTAGATGCTAAACTAATTCCCTTTTTTAATTGAAGGAATATCGACAACTGTGTTTTAAATTCAATTTTGTTTGTAAAAATAAGGTTGAAAAACAATTCAAACCAATTCGAAATATTAACGTTTCGAGAATTGGAATTTTTTTCTTGCTTTCTTTTGACCGAATTTTTTACGTTCTACCATTCTTGGATCTCTTGTTAATAATCCTTCTGGTTTAAGGATAGCTCTGTTTTCAGCCTCAACTTCACACATTGCTCTTGCAATAGCCAT
>UPTG01001437.1_pt1 | contig 17514 bp, 12 predicted proteins | sample 2160121 | NCBI WGS metagenome assembly UPTG01 (sample SAMN06266255, study PRJEB28933) | marine metagenome | isolation source: Columbia River Estuary | place: USA:Columbia River Estuary, USA | collected 2014-07-27
AAATGGCTTGGGACCAGAAAATGGGACCTGATTCATTTCAACTGGGGACTGCACGATTTGAAATACATGGGGACGGACGGTACTAATTTAGTACCCAGGGAAAAAGGAGGTATTGTACAGGTTCCCCTGTCCGAGTATGAAAAAAATTTAGAAAAACTGGTCATTCGAATGAAAAAATCAGCCAAGCAATTGGTCTGGCGAAACACAACGCCAATTCCGCCCGGCTCCAAGGCCCGCTATGTGGGAGATTCCGTAAAATATAACGAAGTGGCTTCCCGGGTAATAAAAAAACACGGTGTTCCCACTCTAGACCTGTTCACTCCGAGTAAAGAGAATATGAAGGACTGGATGAAAAAGGCCGATGTTCACTACCATACCCATGGATCAAAGGCTTTGGCGGAACGGGTCGCAAAAGATATACTCAAACGACTTAAAAATAATTGAGCTAACTACCATACTAGGTGGTAGCCTCTTAAATCCCCCTTAAATTTAAAGGGCTAAATATTTTTTTACCTTTTCCTCCAAACCGGAACGGGCATTCTGGTCTACCAGTTTGCCCTTTTTATCGACCAACCACATCGCCGGAATACTGCTTATACCATGCTCCTGAGCGAGGCTGGTCTTCCAACCTTTTCCGTCGAAAAATTGGGGCCAAGGCATTTCGTTTTTTGCCAAAAAGCTCTCGAGCTTCTTCTTATCACTATCCATGGATATTCCAATGATCTCGAAGCCTTTCTTATGTAATTCATCGTAAGTCTTTTTCACGCTTGGAATCTCGCGCACACAGGGTCCACACCAAGTGGCCCAGAAATCAATCAGGACCACCTTTCCCTTCATTTGAGAAAGATCCACTTCCCGCCCATCGAACGCGGTGAATTTCATATCCAGAGGTTTGCCCAAGGCTTCCATCTTCTTGAGTTGCCCCTTGGCCTTTTCGACAATTTGGGCAATCTTAGGATCCGAATTATCCAATGCGGTAAGTTCCTTTAGAATTTTCAAACTCTTCTCAGTGTCAGGAGCCATTTAAGTAACTGCAGAAAGCATGGCATAGGGCATAAATTCTTTGGGGTAATCCTTGGATAGCAGGCGCCCCACCCTTTCCAGTTCGATAATTCCCTTATCTTGATCGTCTTTTAAAGCTGCTCTTACCTGTGCATCTAATTTTTTATAAACTTCGTCAAAAGCAGGTTTTTCGGAAAGCTTCTCATTGCCTTCATCTTGCGCGAAGGTTGAGTCAAATGGGTATATCCCAAAAATACCAGTCAGCGTAAGTAATAATCTAAACTTATTTGTTATCTTCATTCATGGACTTTAGTCGCATGAAGTTGAAGATGCCAAGGATTTATCCAGGGATTGGAAAATTATAATTTAATAAGACGCGAACTCAGTATCATGTAAAATAGTGAAGTTATATCCACAGAGGATAACAATGATTAATCGTTAACAGAGTAATCCCTGGAAGCCTAAAAATGAGTATCGGGTGGCAGTGGAAAGATAGAACTATCCATTCAATCCAGCCAAGGCCGCTTTTTTAACTATATTTTCAACTGAAATACCAAGTTCGGCCATTACGATGTCTCCAGGTGCGGAAATCCCAAAACGGTCAATTCCCACAACCACGCCATCCAAACCGACATACTTTCTCCAAATATCAGTCACCCCGGCTTCAACCGCGAGGCGGCTACGGAATTTTTTTGGCAAAACCGATTCTCGGTACTCTGCATCCTGACGATCGAAGCGTTCCATGCAGGGCATGGAAACTACTCGGACTGTCGGTCCGAGTTTTTCAGCTGCTTCCAAAGCAAGGGACACTTCGCTACCGGATGCCAAAATGATTAACTCCAATTCACCCTCTTCCTTACGGGCCACATAAGCTCCTTTGATAACACCCTGACGACGCTCCGAAACAGGGATTTGAGAAAGATTGGGAACATTCTGACGAGTCAAAATGAGACCAGTTGGTCCATCAATACGCTCGAGAGAAGCAAAGAATGCACCGGCTGTCTCCTCAGGATCAGCAGGACGGATAACATCAAGGTTGGGAATTAAACGCAGACCACTAGTGGTTTCAACAGGTTGGTGTGTCGGTCCATCCTCTCCGACTGCAACCGAGTCGTGTGTCCAGATATGAAAAATAGGCAGATTTGCCAGTGCGGAAACCCGAACTGCACCACGCATATAATCCGCAAATACGGCAAATGTGGCACCGGATGGACGGAAAATACCATAGTATCCAATCCCATTGACAATGGCGCCCATCGCATGTTCACGAATGCCAAAAAGGAGATTTCGACCCGCATTATTGGTGCTCGAAAAATCGCCCATTTCTTTGAGGTAATTTTTGGTTGAGCCGTGAAGATCAGCGGATCCGCTAATGAGCAATGGAAAAGCCTTGGCTAAATCATTAATAATCTGAGAACCTGCTGCACGGGTGGCTACCTTTGCATCTTCGGCAAATACTTGGACGCTATCGATTAAATTAGCCGGTAACTCGCGGGTTAGTCCGCTATTTAAAAGGGCTGCTTTTTCAGGATTAGCGGATTGCCAAGCGGAAAAAGTTTGATCCCATGCCTGACGGTTTACTTTCCGTTGCTCCTTGAGAGAAGAAAAGTAGGAACGAACTTCCTCAGATACAAAGAATTTTTCTTCCGGGAGGCCAAGGCCCTGTCGGGCGGAATCAGCAAATTTAGCTCCGCCTTCCCCGTGTCCGGCTGCGGTACCTGCCACTTCGGGAATACCCTTTCCGATAAGAGTTTTAACCTCAATAAAAGTCGGTTTACCGTTATTATTTGCCCGGGCCTGTGACAATGCATCGGCAATCGCATTCAGGTCATGTCCCTCTTCCAGGCGAATTACATTGAATCCATAGGCTGCAAAACGATCGAGCACGCTTTCGCTTTGGCTGGCATCTGCCATTGCATCCAAAGTAACATCATTGGAATCATAAACTATTGTTAAATTATCCAGGCCAACATGGGCACCAAGAGAAGCCGCCTCTGCCGCGATCCCTTCCTGGAGACAACCATCTCCCACCAAGCAAACAACCTGATGGTTAATAATTTCATGCTCCGGTGTGTTAAAATGAGCAGCCGCCATCTTACCGGCAATTGCAATACCCACTGCATTCCCTACTCCCTGACCGAGCGGGCCAGTTGTGCATTCAACTCCTGGAGTTTCTCCAAATTCAGGATGACCGGGAGTCTTACTGTGAAGCTTGCGGAAATTCTTTACCTCCTGGAGAGAAAGATCGTAACCCGCCAAATGAAGCCAACCATAAAGGAACATACTTCCATGACCGGCGGAGAGAACGAAGCGGTCGCGGTTTAACCATTCCGCGTCCGAAGGATCGACCTGTAAATCATGCCCATAAAGAACTGCACCCACTTCGGCAGCACCAAGAGGAAGTCCGAGGTGACCGGAACTGCATGCATGAACGGCGTCGATTGCCAAGCCTCGGGCTTGATCTGCTGCTTGTTGAAGAATTTCTGTATTTGGTAGTGCCATAGTAATTTTGTGCTTTAAATTAAAAGTACGGGAATTGAAAAGGAGTTATTGAAAAGTTTTATTTAGAGTAAACTATCACTCTTGGTAGATAACATCTTTTGTAGTCAATTCAACCATGTTTTCTCCGAGGCCCACCTCTACATGCTTGGACCATATGGTAACCACCCCGGTTTGATCATCTTTATCGATGCCAATGAGGAAGTACTTATCATCTGGAGAGACATCACCCAATTCTCCGTTTCCGAAAGGGTCAGTTCTCGCTTTTCCCACCTTTGCCTGCAACAAGATTGACTTTACTCCAAGCGCAATTTCTGGGTTTGCTGTAGAATCTTTTTCCGCTTGAGCCCATAATTCAGCAACGGACTTCACCTCCCCCGCTAAGGCGCTATCTAAATTCAAATCAGAAAGTAAATCCTGCAGATTACGGGTAGTTAAATAAAAATCGGAAGCCTGGGCTGGCCGTTCCTTTCCTTGAGGAGTGGGAACAGAGGCTTTAAACTTCAATACCGACCGGGCAAGTTTGCTATAACGTTGTAAAGGATACCGACTTTCGGGTTCCGCTATTGTAGGGGGCAGGGGCAGTGATAAAAAATCCGAGTTTGGCAATTCTTCTTCCTGGGGTGTTATCTTAGAGGCAAGAGGTGCGGAATATTCAGCAATCGGAGAATTCTCCCGATCGGTTTTCTGTTTAGCTTCCGATATTACCCTACTCAAATATTCAATTCTTTGCTCGGCACTCAAATGGTCATTACCCTCTAAGATAAAAGCTTGCAACTCATCATCCCCGGGACGTTGACTTTGCTTAGACTCCGATTCGAATAGTTTGGCCTCCAAGTCTCTGAGGCGATTTTCCAAACTCCTTACTTTTCTAGCTTCAATTGTTACGGGTTCTTTTGCCGCATGCTTTTGCTTACGCGAAACGAAAACTGGCATCGGTCCAAGTCGTGGATTTAAGGATAGTTGCTCGAGGGTATAAAATAGAGGATTTCCCTTGTCCATGAAATCAAAAAGGGGAACATTTTGAGGATAAAAAAGAGGAATAGCAGTCTGCTTTCTTTTAATCCGTACAATCATCGAACCATCCTCTTCGATATTGCGAATGGGACTTATCCAAGTGACTGAATCCATTAAACCCAAAGACCTAAGACTTATAAACTCTCTTGCAACAACACTTCCCTGAGCAAACAAAGAAGCAAAATATAGTAATAACATTTTGTTGTAATATTTGTTCATAACAAAATTTCTTCTAATCATTGATATTATATTAGATGTTTGCAAAGTTTTTCTTCTTGCCCATCTTGAAAAATACTTTTTTTTCGGATGTTTACACAAAATTTAGTTTTTAAACCGCTTTTGTCCATTCTCCAAGATCCCCCACCACAATTATAACACGCATCCTTTTTAGTATGCCTATCAAACAATTGCTAATATGTCAGACCATTCATCTTCAGAAATAATGATCGAGACACAAGGTCTCAGTAAATACTACGGTGATTTTATCGCGGTAGATGACTTAAACATTACCATTCGCGAAGGAGAGGTAGTCGCATTTCTCGGGCCAAACGGAGCGGGAAAGAGCACTACCATGAAAATGCTCACCGGATACTTAGCACCTTCCTTAGGAACGGCAAAGATTTGCGGGATGGAGGTTGCTCATAACAGAGAAAAAGTAGCAAACCGGATTGGTTATCTTCCAGAAAATGGCCCACTTTACGAGGAAATGACTCCCCTAAAACTGCTCAATTTCTTTGCAGACGCTCGCAGTATAGATGCCAAAACAAAAGCAGTCAGAATTGAACAAGTTGTTGAACAGTGTGCGATCAGCACAGTTTTAAATAAACCAATCGGAAAACTTTCCCGAGGATTTCGACAACGGGTCGGAATGGCTAATGTTCTCCTCCACGAACCCGATGTGTTGATTATGGACGAACCTACCGCAGGCCTCGACCCAAACCAGGTTTTGGAAGTAAGAAAAACCATTAAAGATTTGGGCAAGACTATCCTGTTATCAACTCACATCCTCCAGGAAGTTCCGGAAATGGCCGACCGTATAATTTTGATCGATCAGGGGAGATTAATTTTTGATGGTACTCCGAATGATTTAAAAGATGAATCCTCACTTGACTCCTGGTTTAATCGCCAAACTGCCTAAGACCTTACCTTTAACATTTTCCTGTTATGAATTCCCAAGCTATCTCCGCTGTATTTAAACGAAATCTTGCTTCCTACTTCGGAAGCCCAAGTGGGTATGTCTTTATTTGTGCATTCCTTTTGGCAAGTGGAATTGCTGCTTTTTGGTCGCAAGAATTCTTTGATTCCAACTTGGCGAATTTGGACCAGTTAAATCAATTCCTACCGCACATTCTCCTTGGTTTTATTCCCGCTATTACTATGAGTATCTGGGCGGATGAGCGAAGGCAGGGAACGGACGAACTTCTTTTAACTCTTCCAGGCAGCGACTTTGATGTGGTTCTAGGAAAGTATTTCGGTGCAGTTGCAATTTTCGCGATTTCCTTACTCTTTTCCCTGGTTGCGAATTACTTTGTACTTTCCCAGCTCGGAAATCCTGACTTTGGGCTATTATTATCTACTTACATCGGCTACTTTTTTGTGGGTTTAAGCATGCTTGCCATCGGGATGGTGGCTTCATTCCTAACGCCTAATCTAACGGTCGCCTTTGTACTGGGAGTTGCTTTTAACGCTCCACTCGCCCTTCTTCCTAATACCAACTGGGGTCTATCTGCTAGCTTTTTAGATTTTAGTCGAGGAACTATCAGTATATCGGGTATTGTCTTTTTTGTAAGTCTATCCGTTGCCATGCTTTACCTTTGTTCGATTTTAATTGGTCGTAGGCACTGGGTGGGTAGCCCAACCGGTAAGACGAAAATATTTCATTACTCCACTCGAGTAGTTGCCTCCTTGGCAATAGCATATTCCCTCACCTTCATTTTTAGAAATAATGATATTATCAGGATTGATGCCACAGCTGAGCAATTAAGCAGTTTATCGCAAGGTTCAAAAGATTTATTGAAGGAGATTGAAGGACAGGTTGAGATTGATGCCTTTATATCCCCTGCCGATTCAATGCCTGAACAATATGTACAAACGCGTATTAATTTATTAACTGCATTGCGGGAAATTGAGCGTAACGGAAATCAGGTAATTGTTGATATTCACGAGATTACAGCCGAAGATAATGCTTCCACTACGGCCGAAAAATATGGGGTCGAAAATCAAAACGGCATAACTCCCCCTCTTTTTGTTCAGGAGGATGGCCGATTTATGCCCTGGCAAAAAGATTTATACCTTGGCCTTGTTTTTAAAGGAAGCGGGGGGCAACAAACGATTCCTTTTGTATACAAGGGACTGCCAGTAGAGTACGAAATCATGCGCACTCTCAGTTCGGTCAGTGGTTCAAAAGCAAAGAAGAAACTCGGTATATTTGCGACTGACGCACCAATGATGGGATCCGCAGGTATGGGAATAATGGGCTTTAGTATGGGAGGCGGCACCCCCGCATGGGAAGTCGTAAGCGAACTTCGCAAACAATATGATGTCCAGGAGGTAACTGGTGGGGAAATTAAAAAGGGTGATTATGACGCCATTATGGTGGTCCAACCTTCCACCTTAGATAACGAAAAATTAGATGATCTTCTCGCCGCAATCAAGGCAGGAGTTCCCACCGCCATATTCGAAGATCCACTTCCACTTATTCAGGGCAGTGTTACAGGTACTTACGAACCAAGAAGAAATAACCAACAGGGAGGTGGACCAGGACAACCTCCTCCTCCAGCTCCTGAAAAAGGTGATTTATCCAAGCTGTGGAGCCTACTAGGAGTTCACTTTAACGTAAATCCGACAGAGCGATTGGAGGCAATCAAGAATGAACTGCTTCAACTACAGACAAGTGCAAACCGTAGTTTAGCCCCTGCAAGAGGAAGATTTACCGAGGTGGGAAGTTTTTTCACCAAGCTTAATGATTTGATCAAGAAAACTTCTGAGTACGAAGCTAGATTGAATGCGAATGCTCCCCTTTCCTCCAGCGATTGGTCGAGTCTTTCCCTTACCAGTCTGAGGGATTCAATAAATGGATTGGATTCCGGCCACCCTATTCGTAATTTTATTGAACAAAAGCTGCTCGATCCGGTGGATACTAAACTAAAAGGCTTAGAAAAAAGAATTTTGCGGGATCCCTATACTCCGACTCCCAAAATTCCACGCTCTGATAATTTCCCAGACGAATTCATTTATGTCGGAGGAAAAGAGAATTCCTTCCTCGAGGGGCCCGTTACCTCTGAACTTCAATACTGTTTATTTACATGCCCGGGTTCGCTCTATGAAAACCCATCCAGTACGCTCACTTTTAAACCCTTACTTAAAACAAGGGGAGGAAGCCTATCGGGAACAACCAGTCTCGATAATTTTTGGACTGGGGGAGTATTTGGAACACCTCGACGTTTTAACCCAGACAGAACGCTTTACTCTGGTTCCAACCTGTCCGAAACTATTGGTGCTTCCATTGGCGGTACAATTCAGGATGGAAATCAAACCAATCAAATTAATGTAATTTTGATCGCGGACATCGATGTGTTAGCCGATCCATTCTTCAATATACGGAGCCGGGGTCCAGAATCGGACTTCCCTCTTGATGTAGACAATGTGACACTATCACTTAACTTAATCGATAGTTTAGCCAAGGAGGATCGGTTACTGGAGATCAGGAATCGCCGTCGCTTGCATCGTACATTACAGGAATTTGAAAAAAGCATCGAGGAGGCACGTGAATTTGCTACACAAACTATTCAAAATGCAGAAAGTTCGATTCAAAAGATCCTTCAAGAAGAAAATCGGAAATTAAACGAAGCCCTTGCTGAAGTTCAAAATAGCCAAAGCAACATGACACAGGGGCAATTTATGCAATTGCTCCAAACTGAAGCCGCCAAGCTGCAAAAGAATTTGGCAAAAAGAGAACGAGAATTACGACAAGATACCAATACGAAAGTGAAAGCAGCAGAGCGTCAACGAGATCGCGAAATTAAAGAGAAGCAAGAATTCATTCAACAAATGTCCGTGTTCCTCCCTCCCATCCCCCTACTCATTGTTGCTTTAATTGTTTTTTCGAGGAAAAGAAAAGCTGAGATCGATGGAGCAGTTGGTTCTCGTCTACGATCTTAGTTCATCCCAATCAAATTAAAACTTATAAAAATTTAGACCCATGAACGAAAACACCAAGTCCATTGCCTTTATTGCGGCTACCGCTGCCTTTGTAGCACTCGCTATCTATACAACTCCAGAAAAAATTGATCCCACCAGTAAGGGTAGTCAAATGGGCCAAGCCCTTTTCGAAACTTTTGATACACGTTCCGCAACGGGGATTGAAATTGTTGAGATTGATGAAGAAAACCTGGAAGCCAAATCAATTGAAATAGCACAGACAGAAAAAGGTTGGTGGATCCGCCGGCCACAAAAGCCCGACTATCCAGCAAACGCGGATAATCAAGTAAAAGATGTTTCAACCATTCTTTTAGACTTACGAATTCTTGATGTCGCTTCTGAAGGGGCCGGCGAACATGCCTTGTATGGTGTAGTAGATCCTAGCAAAGCAAATCCAGGCGACGCAGGTGTGGGAAAGAGCATCGCTTTGAAAAATAGCTCCGGTTCAAACCTTGCCCAACTCATAATTGGCAACGAGGTAGAAGGACTTTCAAGGACAAGATATGTTCGGAAACCTCAAGAAAATACCGTCTACACGGCAGAAGTTCAAAATGCGAATGATGTTTCCACGAAATTTGTTGATTGGGTAGAAGAAGATTTTCTTGATTTAGATAAATGGAATATCAAACAAATTACACTTGATAACTATGAAGTTAATCTCGCACAGGGTCAGCTAAACCGTTCGGGCAATCCACTTGTCCTCGATTATGATAGTTCTGAATGGAAATTAAGTGGTGCATCACTGACCGAAAAGGAGGAATTGGATAAGGAAAAATTGGATGCACTTAAAGATGCACTTGATGACCTAAAAATTATCGATGTAGAAAAAAAGCCCGAAATTCTAGTCAACAACCTTAAACAAGGGAACGAATTCTTCAATAACTTGAAAGACCAAAAGAACCAAGCCGTAGTACAATCACTGCAACAAAAAGGGTTTTATACGGTTGCAGTTCAAAACCCACAAGGTCAACAAGTCCCCAAAGTCGTTTCCAATAAAGGTGAGGTGTTAGTGGGAATGAAGGACGGCGTGGAATATGTCCTGCGATTTGGTGATATTTACCGAGGACCTGAGGAGGATGAAAATTCCACCGGCGACAGTCGATATATCTACGCTTTTGCTCGCGTAAATCCAAACCTTCTCGATCCACTCGACCTTGAACCAGTACCACAAGCATTAACAAACTCCCCTCCCCCATCTTCGCCAGAGAGCAACACAACGAACCCCAAAGGAGAAAAAGGGGACACGGGTGAAAAAGGAAAAGAAAGCAATGCACCCAAAATCTCCCCTCCAGGTCCACCACCTAATTTCATTCCTTCTTCTGCGCCCCCTTCTACTATTCCTCCCGCACCACCAGCAGCGGTAAAGAGTAAACCAGTACCCACGGGTAAAGAAGATAGTTCCATCCAAAAAGAACCGACCGAGTTCACCAAGAAAAAAGCGGAACGTGATGCTCAAATAGCCGGAATTAATGCCTCTAACTCAAATAAACAAAGAGAATTTAATGACAAACTTGCAAAAGCACAAAAGCGGGTTAACGAATTGAACCAAGACTTGGCGGGTTGGTATTATGTCATATCAAACGATGTATATGAAAAGGTTCGTTTGGAAAGAAAAGATTTTGTAAAAATAAAGTCTGAGGAGACTGAAATGCCAGAAGAAGTAAAAGCATCTCATATTTTGATCTCATACAAGGGAGCTGATCGTGCAGATTCAAAAATCACTCGCTCGAAGGAAGAAGCTAAAACGGAAGCGGAGCGAATTCGTGGGCTTATTCTCAACGAAAAGAAGGACTTTGCCGAAATGGCCAAAAAGTTTTCTGATGGGCCTAGTAAGTCCAAAGGGGGAGACTTAGGGAAATTTAAATTTGAGGTAATGGCGAAAGCATTTTCGGAAACTGCCTTTGCATTGGAGGTGAGTGCTGTATCAGAAGTGGTCGAAACTGGCTTTGGCTTTCATGTCATTAAACGGACTGAATAGTTAATCTACAAATAAAGCTATAATCCTCAGTACTTTCGGTGATTTTCCTTTCAACCGGTTGCTTTTGGTTGTAAGGATAATTGGATGGTATTTCCTTTCATCAAGTCGCAAAAGTCTCCCTTATGGAAGAGAATTCGCTCAGATGATTCAACCCGTCTACGCTTAAAGTACGATACCTACTACCATATTTTTGATAGGCAAGAAGGAACTCGGGTCTTTAAGGATGGTAAGGAGTTCATCATGCTATCGAGCAATGATTACCTCGGCCTTTCGCACCATCCCAAAATCAAAGAGGCTGGAATTGAAGCAATTAAAAAATGGGGAAGTAGTACAACCGGTGCAAGACTTGCGAATGGCGGTAGGATTTTCCACCAGGAACTAGAAGAAAGACTGGCCGATTTTTTAGGAAAGGAAGCCTGTCATGTGTATTCTGCAGGATATTTGGCCTGTGCATCTGCGATCACTGGTTTTGCAGAGCGAAAAGATCTAATTTTAGCGGACAAGAACCTCCACTCTTCGCTTTGGAGTGGTATACAATTAAGTGGGGCTCGATGCGAACGATTTGCTCATAATAACCCATCCCATGCCGCTGAAATTTTAGGATATAAAGAAACTGACAATAATATCTTCGTCCTCGAAGGAGTTTACTCCATGGAAGGACATATTGCCAAACTACCAGAGTTCGTAAAAATTGCCCAAGAGTACAAAGCATTTGTCATTCTTGATGACGCCCATGGATTTGGAGTATTGGGGAAAAATGGTAGAGGAACTGCAAATCATTTTGGAATGACCGAACAGGTCGATGTACTATGTGCCAGTTTCTCAAAGTCACTCGCCGGAGCAGGTGGGTTTGTTGCTTCCACCAAAGAAGGGATTGATTATTTGCGGAGCCATTCGAAACAAACTATTTTTTCTGCTGCTCTTTCCCCAGCATCCTGTGCTTGTGCTCAAGCGGCGCTCGAAATCATGCAAAATGAACCCGAGCATCAAGAACGATTATTCAAGAATTTAGAAAGATACCGGGGGATTCTTGCCAATTTAGAATTAGATACGTGGGAGAGCGAAACTCCTGCAATCCCAATAGTTCTGGGTGAAAAAGAAAAGGTTTATTACTTTTGGAAAGCTCTACTTGAAAAAGGAATCTATGCTATTATTTCCATTGCTCCGGGAGTTCCCCCTGGCAAAGACTTAATTCGAACCGCCATCTCTGCATCCCATACCGAAGAAGATCTAGACCGTATCGAAGAAGCAATGACTTACGCGAAATCTAAGATTTGATTGAAGGTAACTTCTTTAGCCTTACAAGGATCAGAATAGCCTCAATCCATTTGTTAATATTGATGGACCAAGGTTTTACAATACCACGATAAAAATAGGTCCATGCATGCCTGTATTGATCAGAAACTGATTGATTTGAAATGATTAAATCCTGCCATCGCTCCATAAGGATTTGCGTATTTTTATCATTAAAAGTTTTTCTTCCCTCACTGGCACCCTTTACATGGAGTACCAAACTATCATGAACCACATAATTATCTAACCCTTCCTCGGTCATACGAAGGCACAAATCGACATCTTCACAACCATTTACGAAAATTTCATCGAAACCACCAATTGCAATAAAGTTTTCTTTGACAGTAATACAACAGGCAGCTGTCACTGCACTCCATTGTTTGACTTCCCCCTTGAATGGACGATGAAAAAAACCTTGTCCATAATGCCTTGGTTTCCCTTGTGGTGCGAAAACAACTCCCATATGGTCATATCTTCTTGAATTTGCAAGTTGCTGAACATTTCCCACCATTCCAACCTTTTCATTGGTTTTAAAAACTTCAAGCATTGGTAATAGCCAATTGCCCTGAACGAATACATCGTTGTTTAAAAAACATAAGTATTTCCCATGGGCTTGTTTGGCCGCAAAATTATTATTTTTGGCAAAGCCTTTATTAGTTTCGTTATAAAATATACGATAACGAGAGTCTAATGATCGAAGAAATTTTGGCGTTCCATCTTTGCTTGCATCATCAACAATCAAAACTTCATAAGAGATTTCACTAATTAATGTTTTCTTTAGCTCTAACAGGCACCGCTTGGTGTGCTCCAATTGGCCGTAAACTGAAATAACGAAACTTACTTCAATGCAATCTTTTGTCATAAGTTAATATTCTGTTCAATAACGGAACAAAATGAATGGGCTGTACTCTTTACATTAAATGCTTGCTTACTATGCTCGATCGCACGTTTCCTCATTAGTTGAAATGAGTCTGGTTCCTCCCAAAATTCTTCTAATAAAGAACTCCAATTTTTGGTTTCTTTAGGGTTTAATGAAAAACCTGAAACATCTTCAATAAACGCTTCAGATGCTCCGGCATTACAAGAAGCTAAAATTAAACACCCAGTTGACATTGCTTCCGGAATCACATTCGGTATGCCATCTCGATCGCCATTTTTTGCAACAACACCAGTAAAAAGAAAAATATCCGACTCCAGGAAAACCTTTCTCGTTTCTTTCTGAGACTTGCTCCCTACGAATCGGACATGATCTGCGATTCCTAGACGAGATGCTTCTTTTATAAGAAACTTTTCCAACGGTCCGGAACCAATAATTTGAAGACGAAACGGTACCGCTCGTGATAAGAGTTCAACTGCGATTTTCAACTGATAAATGTAACCCTTTTTCTCAACTAATCGCCCTACACTTAATAATTCTAATCGAGACTCATTAACTAATTCAAAATTGAAACGAACGGGCCAATTTGCTAATCCTCTTCGAATTAATTTGATTTTCTTAATTGGAACTCCAAGTTGTTCAATTCTTCGTGCTGTTGACTGTGAGGAAGTTCTTATAAATAAAGCATTTTCAAACTTATATTGAAGTAACCAATCCCCACCAGTTCGAAACACATCATAAGCATGTGCTCCCATTGAAAAGGGAGTATTTGTCAATTTACTTAATGCTAATGCTGCGGTAGCAGGCATTGTTGCCCAAATTCCATGAAGTAGGGAATATTTTTTATTCTTTAAGTTATGTGCTTCTACTAAGGCAAAACCCAACGCGAGAAAGGTTTCGTTCCAGTTTTGTAAATTAGGACAGGGCTTTGCCCAAAGCTCGACAAGGATTTCCTTAAAAACTTGGGGTTTTAACCAAGCCCAGTATGGAATCCATAAAAAAAGATATAGAAGGCGAAAAAATTGGAATTTAAGTATTTTTTTCCCCTCCCATTCTGAACGACCTTTCCAAATTGAATACAAATCTGGATCAAAACCAATCTGTGCAAAGGCACGTAATTCACGCCTTACAAATGTTTCAGTAGGACGAGGAAAGGTGGCATAAAAAAAAGCAACCTTGTTCAAATTTTACGGTATTCGAAAGAATATGAAGTGAAGGAATTAAATTTATTCTTAAATGATATTTAAGAAAACGATCTCTTCAATTTCCCATTTGTTCCATTGGTAAGATCCTTCACTCCATTCGAAATGTTGGTATTTCCAGATTCCCGTGCAAAATTGGTATCCTGTGCGTCGATCACAGGGAAATAATCGAAGGCCAGCTTAACTTCCTCAGCATGTGCTGTTCTCTGACCATCAACTGTAATCTCTCCTTGAAAACAAGCAAGCGGGTGACGAATTCTAGAAACCTTGACCTTCATGGTTAACTTGTCACCGGGCTTACAAATCCTTCGGCACTTCACACCATCGCAAGAAGTAAAGAAAATCGTGTTGGGATCAACTTTTGAACTAAGGGAAGGGCTATCGCCTTTGAGGAGGAAAAACACGCAAAGCTGCCCAAGGGCTTCGATCATAATCGAGGCAGGGAAAACTGGATTCTCTTTGAAATGCCCTTCAAGAAAATATTCATTTCCCGAGATTTTGTATGTAGCAATTGCTTCCTTGTCGTCAATTTTTGCCGTTTCTAAGAAAAGAAATGGTTCACGGTGGGGCATAAGTGAAGCGATTTCCTCAATACGATAACTTTTAGATCGTTTGGGTGGTGCTTCCCCCCTTGCTTTCGCATCAAGGTATACTTTTACATCTCCTAAAGTGCGTAAATCTCTAAGTTCTTCATTATCAATGCTCACTTTTAGAGTTTGCTCAATAAGCATCACAATTTCCAACATGGTTAACGAATCCATTCCCAAATCTTCGTACATTCTAAGAGAATCATCGCTTTTAGAAAGAATATCTCTCTGTTCAGGTTCAAGGTGACGATCGATAATACCAAGAACAATTTTCTCAATTTGCGTGACGTCTTTGTCCACGCGGAATGCAATTGCTGCTTCAAAAGTTCCCGCAGGGCAACGTTTGAGAAGATCTCTTAGATCATCGTGAATTGATTGGTCGGATGTTGTATCCATAACAAATGGGGTAGATGTTTTAGGGTGATTAATTCTAGAATATATATATAAAATTATATTTATCATGTCCACAAACTATTTATTTTGAAAATCTTATGAGTTCAGAAGGCAAAAAAAAAGTTATTCTTTCCTGTGCCCAGCCAACGGGAAAACTTTCCTTAGGAAACTATTTAGGTGCCGTTCGAAATTGGGCGGAAATGCTTGAGGAGAATGAATGTTTTTTTGGCATCGTTGACTTACATGCAATTACCACCCCAGCAAAGCCAGCATTGCTTCGGCAAAATGTGTTTGATTGCCTCGCTCAATATATTGCCTGCGGACTGGATCCTGAAAAATGCCATCAATTTGTACAATCCCATGTAGTCGGGCATACTGAATTGGCCTGGATCCTCACTTGCATTACTCCGATTGGCGAGCTTCAAAGAATGACCCAATTTAAGGATAAAACTGCAAAACTTGGTTTTAAAGCTACTCACTCGGACGGTGATAATAGTAAATTCAGTCATGAGGGTGCACGGTCCCAAGCTTCGATTAATGCAGGTATTCTATGTTATCCTGTCTTAATGGCTGCTGACATTTTGCTCTACAACGCAGATCAAGTTCCGGTGGGTGAAGACCAACGTCAGCACCTTGAACTCTGTCGTGATCTTGCCCAACGATTTAACCATCAATATTCTGAAACATTTGTCATCCCCAAGCCTTATGTCCCTAAAGTGGGATCACGAATTATGTCTCTTTCTGAACCGACTCGTAAAATGTCAAAATCAGATAAAAATGAGCGGGCAACCCTCTTTATTCTTGATGAACCAGATTTGATCAAAAAGAAAATTTCATCGGCTGTAACAGATTCCGGTTCCAAAATCGAATCCAACTCAGAAAAGCCGGGTGTGGCAAATCTTCTCTCCATTCATTCTGCGCTTTCAGGTCAAAATACCGATCAACTCGAAGAACATTTTGCAGGCAAAGGGTATGGCGTACTAAAATCAGAATTAACCGAATTGATTAGCGATTCTCTCCAACCTGTACGTGAAAAATACCACGAATTGATCCAAGACAAGACATACCTGAAAAGTGTTCTTGCACAAGGTGCAAATGCTGCCCAAAAACGAGCTTATAAAATTCTCGGAAAAGTGTATCGAAAAGTGGGTTTTCCTGAACGAGATCGTACATAATGAATTCTTTTACATTTTTCGCTTGGTTCTTTTAGGAAAAACAAACAGATAGTATTTAACTTATTTATTAAAAATGGATTTCGAAGAAAACGAGGAAGAAAAAGAAGGGGTTACCAAATGGCCTTTCTATTGTGCTGCCCTTTTTATCATTTCATTAGTCATCGGCTTTGCATATCTTCATCTAACTGTAAATAAAACCCTTGATCAGTGGCAACTGACCACTTGTATTCTCGCCTCAGGCCTCGCTTCCATTCTCGTCTTCATACCTCATTTAATTGACCGGTTTCTCGCCATTGCATTTGACCCTTCGAACCGAAAAGACGAGGAACTTCATAGAAAGACTTATTTTGACATAAAAGAAATGAAAAGCCAGTTGGAGGCATTTTCAGTAAAAATTGATAAGGTCCCCACATTAGTCGATAAAATTGTATCCGATTCTCAAAAACATGAGCCTTCCCCCGACCCGACCCTTTCAGAACTCCCTAATGATTTAAATGAAATTAAAAGTAGTCTATTGGAAAAATTGAAAGGACTTGAAGAATTAGTGGTTCAAACTCCCCTCCTTCCAGAACCAGACCCTGCCGTTGCTCAAATGGCTCAAAATATTCCTTTGATTCAAAACTCGATCGATTCGCTATCCAAGGAGGTTCAAAGTCTTAAAAAATTAGTTCAAACATTACCCACCGAATTCCCGGAACCTGTGGTGATTGAAAAAAAAGACCCAGAACTAGTTTCCGATCGCTCACCGAATAATGTGGAAAGTGATCCTCTTTCCGATGATTCCAAATTAACAAAAGAAGAGGAGGATATAGAAGAAGAAATTATTGAATCGGACCCGGCAGAAAAAACCAGCGTCGAGTCGAGCGTTGAACCTGAATCGTTCGAGCAGGATACTGAGGAATCAAGCGGAGAGGTTGAGATTGAACTAGAGGGACAGAATGAAGACGAAGCGGAACCTCCTACTCCACCTAATCCCGCACTTGAATCCTCTCCAGAAGACCAAGACCAAACAATTGAAGAGGAACTTGATACCAATGACGAGGCCGCTACTCCTGAAAAAAGCCAACCAAGTGAGGAGTCACCCGATAATACTGACATTCGAGAAGAACCGGTAAATGAAGAGCTTGCACTCGAACTTCCCGATCCTGCCGAGACCCTGCGGAAAGTCGATGCCATACTGCAAGAGACTGACCCAAGCGATTCCTCAGGAAGTATTTCATCACTTGAAAATAAGGAAATTTCAGTCCCCAAAACATCTTCCACAGGCACCACTTCAGTCGTAGCTAATGTA
>UPTG01001449.1_pt1 | contig 17451 bp, 10 predicted proteins | sample 2160121 | NCBI WGS metagenome assembly UPTG01 (sample SAMN06266255, study PRJEB28933) | marine metagenome | isolation source: Columbia River Estuary | place: USA:Columbia River Estuary, USA | collected 2014-07-27
CAAGTCTGAGCTGATTCGCGTCTTGTTCCGTTAGTTTCAGACGTCTAATAATACTATCTAGTTGAGCGGGTTCCCGGGCATACCATGCATAGCCGATAGAGCGTTTGGCGTCTCGACGGCGTTGTTGATTGGTGATCTGGTCCGCCAGGGCAATCGCACTTTCCGGATCCTTGGCTGCGACGAGTCCAACAATGGCTGATAATGCGCGTTGTTGACCCGCGCCGACTGGTAGCGATTCTAACCACTCAACCGCGTCGACCGGGTTGCGTCTATACCAACTACTCGCCAGTTGAGTAACAACAGGCGCCATATTATCTTTATCGAGATCGCCTTCTAGTTCCTCTATTGCGCCTTGCGGGTCGGTTCTCACCCAGTTTCTCAGTATTGAAGACCGCGCCTGCTGATAGGCATTAGCTTCTTCAAATTGTTCAACCCAGGAAAGCGCAGCTGAGGGCGAAGTTTCACTTTTAAAACTAGCCAGGCTATTGATAAGGGTTGAGCGCAGGTCACTATCGTCTAGCCTACGAACGGTATCTTCCGCCAATTGACTGTCAATACGTGCAAGTGACCGGAGAACGTTTTTTTTAGTTTGTTTGTGCTCGTTCCCCAGCGCGAGTAGCCAGTCAACACCCTGGGTTGGGTAGTTGTTGACAAAACTACGTGCGATACGCGCAAATGCATCGATCTTAAGGTTGTCGCTCAGCGTTTCAGCATAGGTAATTGCTTTTGCGGGATCTTTAGCAACCCAATTTGAAAGCAGGTTGATGATGGCGGAGTTGTCACCGGTTCTGCGTGAAAATTCTTCGATCCGTTCCGTGCTGCTTTCCGGGTCTGCGGAGGCCATCGCGTTTAACACCATGCCTTCGAGCTGCGTGTCTTCTGTGAGCGCGTTACGAACATATGCCAGCGCGTTTTCAGGATCAACCTGTGAAAAAATCATGATGGCTGTCCGGGTTAATCGTTGCCTTTCTGCAGGATTTTGCATCTGGCGGATTCTGGTGAGGGCTGCTTCGGGATCACGACTTGCCCATTGACCCAATGCCTGTTGTAACTGGACCGTCCGTCGATTGCCAGTTTGTAACATTGCTGCTTCGAATAAATCCGACGGTAGCGCTGTTCTCGCTCTTGCCTGCTCAACTAACAGACCCGATCCGGGACCAAGTTTTTGTTCAATTTTTCCAGCCAGGCCGGACCGCGAAAAGATAGGGTCACTCAGCAATCGCGGTCCGATGGCGCGCACAAGGATCTGGTTGTTTAGGCCAACAAAATACTCTGTAGCGGCCTCTGGATCAGTTCGCACCCAGCTGGTAAGAATGTGTCCAACGAGGGATTGCTCATCAAGTCCGGGTTCGCTCGAGACAAAGGCGAGGGCGGCAAGCGGGTCGAGCGCGGTATATTTTTCAAAAAAGATGGCTAAGAGGTGGGGATTATAAAAAGGGTCGTTCGATCCAAGACATCGTTTGATGTGCGCTTTCAATTCGATTTCGTCCGAGTCAGCTGCGACGCGATACGCCACGATCAGTTGGTCAAATACCGTGAATTGATCTGCGATGTCGTCAAACGTCCAATCACCCAATTGCATTGCTTTTTTATCCGTCACCCCTGTGCCGTTCGGAAAACCCCCGGCAGGTTGAATTATTGTCGTGTCCAGAGCCGCTGTATTGTCGTCAGTGTTATCGACTTCAGATAAGTGGTGACCCCGAAATTCTGTCGAATGATTCGATAGCTCACTCATTAATAAGTCGCGCAAAAAGTAGCCTGCAAGAAACCCAACAAACAATGCAGTTAGCGTGGGTAATACATATTTCAACATCAAATTTGATCGTCTCCTTTTGTTTTTCCTATAAACGTGTGGGTTGTTCGAAACGGGTTGCCTCGCGCCAGCGCTGCCGTTGTATTAGCTGCCTTAGTATTAGCCGCCTTTGTATTAAGCGATGCAGCTTTGCCGACAGTTCGGGTAAGTCTGTGCGATAAAGCCTGCTGCCTGCATACGCATATCCGTCTAGGCCCATGCCATCCGTTCTGGGCTTACACTCAAGCATCTGTTGCGCAACTTAAGTCGGGTTAAGCTCTCTTTTGGCCTCAAGCTTGTTCAAAATATCCTGATGTTGCTCTCGCGTAAGGTTGTAGTGGCTGTAGCACCAGACAGAGACGACCGCGAATCCTGATACGATGGGGCCAAACAATAAACCTAGATTAAATAGCGTATCCGGCGGCACATCAGCTGCAGATTTGATGGCCGTACCTGTTGGCCAATTGATCAAATCCAGCGCGACGCCGCCAACGAGTGTGCCGAGGCCCGTTGTTGTTTTGTTGGCGAAAGAAACTGCACCGAAAAAGATTCCTTCTTGTCTCATGCCTGTTTCTAATTCATGCTGATCGACAAGGTCTGCAACCATAGACCCGAAGCTCACGAGTGCCTGAACGACCGTAAAGCCTTGAATAAATCGAAACACGATCAAGGTGAGCAGCAGCGTATCAGAGCCGTTCTCGGGGAACAGATCCATCAATCGTAAAAGTACCGGTACCACCTGACAGATAGCCCAACCGGAAGTGCCTAGCAGCACGCCGGCTTTCTTTCCCCACATGGCGTGCAATCGGCGCGTGACAAAGGTGCCAAAAATGACGCCAACGGGTAGCGCGACAACATACTGAAATATCTGAGCCGGTTTAAGCTCCCAGAAATAGGTGTTCATATGGAGATTGAGCGCGGCATCAACGCCAACCATCAAAAATACAACCACGACTCCGAAAAATAGCCATCTGAATGAGCTATTGCTGAGGGCTTGACCAGCCTCACGCATGACGCGTCCGGGGCTGAATTTTTCCGGGACTGCAGGACCGGGCGGCAATAAGGGAATCTGGCGGTGCGTCCCTATGCCCGAAATCCAGATGGTGATCACCATCAGGATTGCAACGGTGAATGCAAATGGTGGGTAGGCTGCCTGATTCAGTTGGCCGTTTGCAAACTCCTCGGTCGACACAAAGAACACGAGAAATGCCAAGGCGACTGATGCAAGATTGCCGATAGTGCTAAAGCCCTGTCGGAAGCTTACGACGACTGTACGCTCCTCGAAATTGCTTGTCAGTTCTGCGCCTAGTGCGATATGAGGCACATGATAAAGCGTCATTGCGGCACGGGTGAGCACTGCGAAAGCGGTTAACCAAATAAACAAACCAATCTCTGACAGTTCAGGTGGAACGAACAGGAAATAAAAACAGAAGCCTAACGGGATAGCGGAAGCATACATAAACGGGTGCCGCCGTCCCCATTTCGACTTCCAGTTATCAGAAAGCGAACCGGTGAGAGGATCGGTAACCGCATCGAACAATAATGCGATACCTAAAGCGAGACCACATAAGGTACCTGAAACTTCGAGCACCTGATTGTAGTAGAACAGAACCAGTAAGCCAAAAGCAGTATTTTTAAGACCTTCTGCTGCTTGGCCGATGCCGTATGAAAGTTTGATATCTAAGGGAAGAATACCCTCGGTGGTGTTTAGGGATTTGATTTCTATCGATCCTGTTTCTTTAGCGACCGTCAGATACTACGGTATCTTGATTGAGGATGTAAGCTGATGTTCGCTGATTTGCCGGGAGAACTCATCAGCAAGAATATTGGGCTAAAGTTAACTGGAGACGTCCTGAAATTGAAGCTGAGTCAGCGTGTAATACACACCGCGCAATGCCATCAACTCCTGATGTGTACCCAATTCTTTCACCTTGCCATCTTTTAGCACCAGTACGCGGTCTGCTGTCTCGATCGTCTGCAGGCGATGGGCGATCAGAATGGACGTGCGGCCCTGCATAAGATGCTCTAGCGCTTCCTGAATCAGCTGTTCGGTTTCTGTATCAATCGATGCGGTCGCCTCATCGAGGATCAGAATTTCTGGGTCAGATGCCAGTACACGGGCAAATGCCAACAGTTGCCTTTGACCCTGTGAGAGGTTCTGGCCACGTTCCACGAGTTCAGTATCATACCCGTCAGGTAAAGCTTCGATAAACTCATGTGCATTAACGCTTTTTGCCGCCGAGATTGCAGCCGCTCGCGTGATGCTTTGGTTCCCCAGCACAATATTCTCAAGTATAGAGCCTGAGAAAATGTGAAAGTCCTGCATCACAACACCGATTCGCCGTCGGACCTCAGTTGAGTGAATCGAATTCAGGTCGTGACCATCAAGAAAAATACGGTCATCAGAAAAGTCGTAAAAACGTCCTAATAATCTGATAAGTGTGCTTTTACCTGAACCTGTCGGGCCAACTATTGCTAGTTTCTCTCCCGGTTTCACGTTAAATGAAACATCTTTCAAGACAGGCTGATTGTCATCGTAGCCGAAGGTAAGGTTTCTGAATTCAAGTTTGCCTTTAACCCTGCCTGGCAGTCTAACGGGGGTTTTGGGCTCTCTGATTTGTTCGTGCCAATCCAAGGCTTGAAAAATGCGCTCAGCACTTGCCATTGCTCGAAACAGAATGTTGTATTGCATGCCAAGCACGCGAATAGGGCGGATAAACATGTCAATAAACTGGGTGAACAAGATGACTGAACCCAAGGTGATTGCATCGGACAAAACAGCGCTGCCACCTACCCAGATAATAACGGCTAAGGCCAGGTTCACCATGTTGTCCATAAACGCACCATAACCAGTTTCTAACTGAATCGCATGGACTTCCTGCTTCGAGTTTTTCTCGTTGATGTCACTGTAAACCTGAAGGTTACGTTCTTCTCGGTTGCTTAATTGAACTACCTGCATACCGCTGAGGTTTTCCTGCAGGTTCTGATTCAGCTGCGAAACAGTATTTCTGATTTGCCGGTAAACCTTGCGGGTAGCGAGTCGGAAGAAGTAGGTAATCACACCAAATATTGGAATAGAAAGCAGGAGATAACCGGTGAGCTCAACATCGATTGTCAGCATGAGTGCTAGCGCAAGAAAGAAAGGCACAAATTCGCCAATTAACATGCCTACACCCATCAGCAATTCGAAGAGTGCTTGTACGTCGTTGGTAATACGGGTCATGACACGACCAACGGCAACTTTGTCATAAAACGAAGATGGACGATGTTCCATGTGAGAAAACAGGTCCAAACGCATATCGCGAAGTGCAAACAACACGGTCTTAGCAAAAGTGACCCGGTGCAAATGATAAAGACCGTGACAAGCGATCGTCGTCACGCCATACAAGATGCAAACGGTGACGATGCCTTCAAAGCCAGTGAGGTGCATTAACCATTCGTTGACGCTGTTCATCCCAAAATCAGGCATCAGCGCGTCGGGTGTATCCAGTATGATGGTGTCGATTGCCACTCTGGTGATAATGACGGGGAGAAAGACCGCCAGCAGTGAAGCCAACACCACCAGTAATATACTGGTGCAAACGAGCAGCGCATGCGGTTTTACCCAGGCCATAATTCGTTTTAGATATTGAAAGTTCATTGCCTGACCATGGATGTCAGCGTCAAATATCGAGTGATCGAGTTTTTTCTCGGTGGCGTTCATATCTTCGCCTCGTCCGACTCGATTTGATCAAGCATGCCGCCTTTCACTCGTTGGGCCTTCTCCAGGTCGGCATAGAACCCATTGCTCTCCAATAACGCCTGATGACTACCCATTTCTACAATTTTGCCTTCGTCTAAGACGATAATCCTGTCCGCATGACGTGCCGTTGAAACGCGGTGAGATACCAGCAGGGTTGTCAGATTCCGCCTTACGGACTTTAGCCCTGACAAAATATGTTCTTCAGTTTCGGTATCGACCGCTGAAAAGCAGTCGTCGAGGATGAGCAACGGTGTCATTCTGACAAGGCCCCGAGCGAGCGCGGTCCGCTGTTTTTGACCGCCCGATAAAGTGACGCCACGCTCACCCAGAATCGTTTGCAGACCCTCGGGAAAGTTTTCAATCGTTTCTCTAAGTGCGGCTGCGTCCGCTGATTCCCAAATGTCACTCACGTCCCGATCAGGTCGATCATAGGCAATATTGTCACCGAGAGAATCAGCGAATAGGAAAGGATCCTGAAGTACTAGGCAAACTTGATGACGCAGAAAGTCGAGAGGAAAACCATTGATAGGATGCCCATCGAGCAGAATGTCGCCCTTAACCGGATCGATCAGTCTGACAAACAGTCGAAGGAGGGTAGACTTACCTGAACCCACCCTGCCAAGAATAGCGATAGTTTCCCCGGGTTCAACATCGAAATTGATGTCTTCAAGTGCGTACTTGTTCTTATCGACATATTGATAATAAAGGTGACGAACGGAGACTTTCCCTGTCAGCTCAGGAAATTCAAGGTTCGCACTGTCTTCGCTTGCGTAGTCCCTAATCTCGGGCTCGTAGTCAAGTACTTCGAACACTCGCTGAGTGCCCGATGCGCCTCGTTGCCACTGGGTGACCATGGCACCGGCTTCTCTGACCGGCCAGAGTAACAATGCAAGGTAGGAGAAAAAGGCAGCGAAGGTTCCAAGCGTGATTTCCCCCGTTGTCACAAGATGGCTGCCGTAACCGAGGATAATGAGGGTCGCGGTGGCGGCCAGAATTGGCATCCAAGCGCTCAGTGCAGAGTTGGTGATAAACAGTGTTTGATTATGTTGTGCAAATTCATCGTTTACGATGCCGAATCGTCGCACCTCGTCTTGTTCCTGTGCCATTGCTTGAACGGTTCGGATGCCGTTCAGGTTTTCCTGCACAAATGTCGATAGGCGAGAGAAGCCCTCCTGAACGATGTGTGATTGTTTGTAGATATGCTTTGAGTATATCCAGGCGACGACTGAGATAACGGGTAATGGCAGAATAACAATCAGTGCAAGTTGAGCAGAGAGGCTGAACATAAAGCCAAGCCCGACAACCGCGGTGAATACAAGCACGCTGGTTAATCTGGTTGTGCCCGCAAGAAATTGTCGAATGAGAGAGACATCGTTGATGGCTCTAGCCATCAAATCACCGATGCTGAATTTGGCGAAAAATGCCGGTCCTTGTCGCTGCATGTGACCGTAAAGCTGATTTCTAATATCAAACGCGGCATATATGCCAATGCGTCGAATAAGTATTCGACTAATAATCGTGACAACCATTTGGGCGAGGACACAGGCGCAAATAGCAAGCGCAGGGTAGACCAATGTAGCCTGCGCGATGGCGATAGATTCTGGCGAGAGAATATCGCCGGTCTCATTCTCGCTTTGGGCCGCCATAATATTATCGATACCCATTTTCACGTAAAGCGGTATCAACGCCTCAAAGATACGCGCACCTAACAGCCCAAACAGGCCAAAGGAGAAAGCCCAGATATGCTGCTTAATGTACGGCGTGAGGCGTAATAATACTTTCATTATGTTTCTTTCGTTAGGGCTCTTTCACCACGTGACGCTGATGCTTGCACTGCTGCGCAGTGACGATAGAGCGAACATAAACTAGGTTGTTGCAACAAAAAGTCGTCTGATCTAGGCGGGCTGCGTACGAGCAGAGTCCGATTTTTGCAATCGATTCGCGCTTTCAATACAAACTTTAGTTATTATTGTAAAAGTCAGCTTGAAACTCTGATTTGGTGTTTCTCAACCTGACCCTCTGTACTTACAAGAGTGACATCCAATCCTACGGCGAGAGTTAAGAAAAAATCAGAAAAGACTCTGTGTGGTTTGCGGTGTTGAAAGCGCGTAGATAATAACGCGTCTTAGTCAGAATCTCCAGTCGTGTCGTTGGCGGCGCTGTAAACAGAAGCATTGAAGTTGCTGCGGTGCGTTTCAATGAAAACATCAACTTTAATCCGAGCTTCAATGGACATATCCCCTAAATCTACCTCCGTTCGCCAATTTCGAACTGAAACCGGCTCTTTGTTGCATTTGGCATGGCCTCTGCTCGCAGCGCAACTCGCGCAGATGGGCATGGGTGTCGTCGATACGATCATGGCCGGACGCGTCGGCGCTGACGACCTTGCTGGAGTCTCGCTGGGTGGGTCGGTTATGTGGCCGGTGATGATGTTGATTACTGGCGTTCTGCAGGCAGTCACTCCCTCTGTGTCGCAGTTGCGTGGTGCAAACAAATATAACGAGATCGGCGAAGTTATCAGGCAGGCACTGTATATGGCCGCTGTGGGGGCTGTTCTTATCGTACTGATTCTCGTCAACATAGCGCCGTTTTATACGCTGCTGGAAGTTGACCCTGACGCCGTTAAAATTTCTGTTGCCTATCTCAAGATTACGGCTATAGGTATGCCTGCCGTGATGGGCTACTTTGTCCTCCGCTTTCTTTGTGAGGGTATGGGGTATACCCGCCCGGCTATGTTGATAGCGGTATCCGCATTGTTGCTGAAAATCCCACTCAACCTGGTGTTTATCCACGGCTATTTAGGCGCACCGGCGATGGGTGGTGTCGGGTGCGGCGTCGCAACAGCGATAGTGATGTGGTTTGAGTTTTTTGTGATTTGCCTGATTGCCTGCGGCCAACGTTTTGATATCGTTGGCTGGCAAAAGACGTGGTCGGCACCTGAGCTGTCTCGCATTGTGGCGTTATTAAAAATTGGTGCACCTATCGGGGCAACGATGTTTTTCGAAATGGGTATGTTCTCTTTTATCACTATCCTGCTTGGCAGATTTGGCTCTGAGATAATTGCCGCGCATACCATTGCGATGAACCTTGGCGGCCTCACTTTTATGTTTCCCCTAGCCTTGGGCATGGCAACAACTATTCGAGTTGGGTTCCATGTTGGGTCTGGAGATTTAGCTGCTGCCCAACTAACAAGCAAAGTGGCTATTTCTCTGACCATTGCTGCTGCTGCACTGCTTGCGGTATTTGTGGTGAGCTTTCGCGCGCAGGTTGCCGGCCTTTACTCAAGTGAAGCTCAGGTGCTCGCGCTGGCAACGTCACTGATGGCCTTCGTGGCTGTTTACCAGCTTTTTGACAATGTGCAGGCGACCGTTCTGGGTGCTCTGCGGGGTTACAAAGATACGCAAGTGCCGATGATGATCACCTTGGTAGGATATTGGCTGGTCGGCATACCCGTGGGTTGTGTACTAGGGTTCGGATGGATTCGCGAACCCATGGGGGTCTACGGTTTCTGGGTGGCGCTGGTCGTTTCGCTTGCGGTAGTAGCGATCGGTGTTTGCGCTCGACTTGTCTGGTTGAGTCAAAACCCAAACAGGATCTATCGACTATCTGCCTGACGATGGGCGCTTAGGGCTTGTGATTTTGGCCCCAGTCATAGACGAGATTAGCGACACACGCGGTGACTTTTTTTGCCGTTGGTATATGCAGAAATTCGTTGGGACCGTGTGCATTTGAATGAGGACCCAGCACTCCCGTTACCACAAATTGCGCCTGTGGTAGTTTGTTTGCCAGAAACTCCATGAAGGGAATGCTGCCACCACACCCCATGGCGATCGCAGGTGCATCGAAATAGGCTTGTGATGCTGACTGTAGTGATTGCTCCAAAACTGGTGTGGTCTCCGGTGCATGCCAACCCGGGTTAGGGGTTTCGAGCTCGAAGCTGACGGCTGTTTTGTAAGGGGAATTTTCCGTTAACAACTTAGTGAGTTCGGTTTTTGCCTGCATCGCGTCGGTGGTCGGCGGTAATCTCAGCGCTATTTTCGCCGTTGTATGCGGCCGTAATACGTTGCCAGCATTGGCCAAATCAGGTATTCCGTCCATGCCGGTCACCTCCATCGAGGCTAGCCAGGTGTTGTTGAGAATCAGCTCAGTGGCATCTTCCGATATAGGGCCGCTTTCACCAGCATAGGTGTACATTGTTTTTAACTCGTCACCAAGCACTTCACCAGCTTTCTCTGCTTCCCTGCGCCGGGTATCGGGAATCTGTTCATTAAGAAATGAAGGCAGTATCTCGCCCGTGTTTTCATCTTCCACCCTAGAGATTAATTGCCGCAGCAATCGGAAGCTTGAACCGACGATGCCGCCTGCGGCACCAGAATGCGCGCCTTGTTCAAGTACTTGAACCTTAAGTTCGCCAATCAACATGCCGCGAAGCGATGTGGTAATCCACAGTTGATCGTAATTTCCGCAGGTTGAGTCAAGTGCAATAACAAGGCCCGGCGTGCCTATATCCTCTGAAAGTTGTTCCATATAAACAGGCAGATCGGGGCTGCCACTTTCTTCCGAGGCCTCAATAAGTATGACAATCCGCGGAATCTCTACCTGCTGTGCAATTAGACTCTTGAGCGCAGAGATCGCTGAATAGATTGCATAACCATCGTCTGCGCCGCCGCGGCCATAAAGTTTGTCTGTTTTTCTTACTGGCAACCAAGGTTCGAGATCTTCATACCAGCCGGAAAACTCCGGTTGTTTGTCGATATGACCATAAATTAAAACGGTCTCGTTAATATCACCGGGATATTCCAGTAGCAGGGTGGGGGTTCTACCGGGAAGTTCATGCAGCGTGAGACTCAGACCTGGTACCTGTTGCGATTCTACCCAGCGGGTGACATGGGCGATTGCATCGTCCATATAGCCGTTGGATTTCCAGTTCGGATCGAACATAGGAGATTTATTCGGGATACGTATGTATTCGGAGAGGCTCTCGATGATTTGTTCTTCCCAGAACTTTTCTGTTGATTGCCAGATTTGTTCGTTGTTGATGCTCAAGATTTATCCTCATTACCGGGTATTGATTGGGTCGGGTCAGTACGCGCTTGCCCGGACTCATCGTTAAATTCACCATCGATGATGGTTGTGTTTTGCTGGAAGGGACTTTCGTTTGTGCGATGAAACGTGCTGTCAAAAGTACCGTCACTGGTGTGAAACATTGAGGCACCATTTTTCATGGTAAACACCCGACTAATCATCCATCTTGCGAAAGGCCGGCGTAACACTGGTATCAGGCAGACAAAACCAAAAGCATCAGTCACAAAACCAGGCGTTAACAGCAGTGCACCACCAACAATAAGCATGATACCTTCGAGCAACTCGGTTTCGGGCAGCTGGCCCGTGGCCATTTTCTCCTGAACCCGTCGTAGTGTTGCCAAGCCCTCGAGTTTTAATAGCCAAATTCCCACGGTCGCTGTCAACACAACCATCGCGATCGTCGGAATTGCACCAATCAGGCCACCGACCTTGATGAGAATAATCATTTCAAGGATAGGCACGGCAACAAACATCAAAAATAATAAACGCATGCGAACATGTTAACAGTCGGCGCCACCAAAATCTTACCCAGAGCCGTTTCTGTGATAGATTTATACGGACGAACGAATCTGCTTTTGCGATGGAAATGTGCGATGGAAATGAAAACAATCAAGTATGAAGTCAGCGAAAAAATCGCGACGATAACGCTCGCAAGACCCGCAAGAATGAACGCCTGGACTGGCAGAATGCATACTGAATATCGCTGGGCGTTGTTGCAGGCTGATAACGATCCTGAGGTCAGAGCGATCATTTTGACAGGTGAAGGTCGCGGTTTCTGCGTCGGGGCAGACAGTCAGGCGCTCGAAGGGCATGTCGCCAGAGGAGAATATGATCCAGGTACGCCGGAGGAGATCCCTGAGCCAGGTTTTGGCGTCAGGTCCGAGTTCAATGCAAATTTTGCCTATCACTTTGGTTTATCGAAACCTATTGTGGTTGCGATTAATGGTGCCATTGCTGGTGTAGGACTGGTTTTAGCATGCTACTGTGACATCCGGTTTGCAGCGCCCGGTGTCAAAATGACGACCGCCCACGGTAAGTTGAATTTACCCGCTGAGTATGGGCTTTCTTGGTTGCTTCCGCGGCAAATAGGTCTACCTCGGGCAAACGATCTGCTATTGACCAGTCGGGTGTTCTTGAGCGAAGAAGCAGAACGCCTTGGATTGATTAACCGAGTGATTGAAGCAGAGTCACTCCTAAGCGAAACCCGCGCCTATGTGAAGTCGATGATTGATACGGTCTCCCCTGGATCATTAAAAGCAAGCAGGCGGCAGATCTATTCTGACCAGCATCGCAGTGTTGATCAAGCTGTGGCAGAGAGTGAAACGCTGTTACAGGCGATGATGAAACAAAATGATTACCAGGAGGGCGTTGCTGCCTTTCTTGAGAAACGACATCCTGTTTGGACGGCTTCTTGAAGCCATTTGGGTGACTATTAATTGGAGAAAAGCATGAGTAGTGCTGCTATACCAGAGAGTGCCATAGACGCGGCACCCTATTATCTGCCCGTGGGCGATGAGGTGGAAATTTTCCTCTCGGCCTATGAGCAACGTTTGCCTGTATTGTTGAAAGGGCCTACGGGCTGCGGTAAAACCCGCTTCGTTGAATATATGACCTGGCGTCTGTTCCGGGGGGAAGGTGCGTCAGAGGAGCGGCGCGCTGTGACGACACCGTTACAAACTGTTGCCTGTCATGAGGATTTAAGTGCGACTGATTTAGTTGGCCGATTTCTGCTGCAAGGCGAGGAAACAGTCTGGCAAGATGGCCCATTGTCACGCTCGGTCAAAGAGGGGGCAATTTGCTACCTCGATGAGATTGTTGAAGCGAGAAAAGACTCCACAGTGCTCATTCACTCTTTGACCGACCACCGGCGAATTCTACCGGTCGAGAAACAAGGGCTGATTCTTGAAGCTCATGAAGGTTTCCTTCTGGTGATTTCTTATAACCCCGGCTACCAAAATGTACTAAAGGACTTGAAACCCAGCACACGCCAACGATTTATCGCCATTGATTTTGACTATCCGGGTGAAGAGAAAGAAGCAGAAGTTATTGCACATGAGAGCGGCGTTGAAACGGGCATTGCGAGATCGCTCGCGTTACTTGGTGCAAAGATCAGAAATTTGAAACATCACGGATTTGACGAAGGCGTCAGCACCCGATTGCTGGTATATGCGGCGCAACTTATTGTCAGTGGTGTCGGTGCTGTCAGATCTTGTGATGTTGCCATCTCCCGGGCTGTATCTGATGACCCAGAAGTCTCACGCGCCATTAGTGAGTTGGTTTCCACGCTGTTCGCCGACGAGTAGCTAGGAGACATGACGGTGACTGATGTCGCTTCAGTGCATGAAGCCTTGGTGAAGCTAAACCAGCACACCGCTGCCAGGTTTGATAAAACTGCAAACACCCTGATTGAGGTGCTTGACGATCAGGACTTGTCTGCCTGGTGTGAATTGGTTTTAAAAATTTCGCAGTCGGGCTGGCATAGCTGGGAGGTGCTAAACTACTACCTTGCAGCGGTGCCGGTGTTAATGAGTCTGGGGGACGTGAACTCGCTGTTGCATCGCGGAGCATTTGGTTACGCCTTGCTTGGCAGTTCTACCGAACCAGCCAGTCGATATTTCGATGGCATCGCTAACATTAAACATGAAGCTGCTTTTGACAAGCTCGATGAGGTTGAGCAGACAGGAAATAGACTAAAAGCACAGTTCCCACCAGCATCGGGATTACTCGCAAGCTACTATCAAACCAGCTTTGAGCTTTTAGCCAGAGACGGCAGTGCTAACTTTAGCGAATGGTTAGCGTTAACCGATATCCTTCTAGCGAGCGATCGAACGAATTTGACCAAGTTGTATGGTGTCGTACGAGATCTGGATAGCGCACCGGCCTGGGACTCGCTTGTTGGTCTGGCAAGCCTGTCCGTCGCTGACCTTCTGGCCTATCTTGGTTGCCACCAACGCTTCTGTGAATTGCAATTAGGTGCCCAACATCAACTCGACATCCAGCTGTTACTGATACAGTTTGCCGAACGCGAGCAGACGGCGGTCCTTTGGCTAGAACAACTGAGCTTGTGTTTGCCTGAGTTGAATACTGAGCAACTCGACACTCTCGTTTGGATGACCAGAGCCGCATCGAAGATTGATTTGGCGATAGCGCTGATCGAAGCTATTCACCAACTGCCGCTGACAAACAGAAATGCCCTGCAACCTTGGCTAGCTGAAGGGGTTGATCTATACGCCAGAAATCCTGCCGCAGGTCGTGCTTGGGTGGCGCTGGAATCTGCTCGTTCTAATGAGATGCTAGAGAAGCTTTCGGGTACGGCACTGTTTGCTGACTATCAGCGAATCCTGCAACTATTCGTCGAGTCTTTCATAGGACGGCGGCTGGTGGTTCAGGCGCAGGAAACGGGGATCGCTTTTCCCTTTTCCGATGGACTGGTGCTCAGGTTGCCGGAAAATATCACCGAATTTGAAACGCAGCCTGAAAATTTTCTGGTCTTTAAAATGATGTTGCTTCATCAGTTAGGGCATTTTGAATTTGGTATATTTGCACCTTCGCGAAGCCCCGGTGGTTCCGATGTAGGCCCACCTTCAAACAGGTCTGTTTCCTATGCTGATGTGAGAAAGTCGTTTGCGGCTTTCAAAAACTACTGGCTTGCAGAACACATTTTTATGGTCGTCGAACATGGTCGGGTTGATTGGCAGCTGGCACATCGATACGCTGGCACCAGAAAAGTACTCTCAAAACTGAAAGCAAGAGAGCTCACAAAGCGAGACGCTGAGCCTGAGGCTGACGGTTCGGATGCTTTGGTTGCCTTGTCAAAAGAACATGCCTCGATCGCCGCTCTACTCGAATTACTGACAAGAATAACATTGGATCAATCAACGGTTGCGGGTCTAATGACTGAGATCGACCTTGACCTTCGCTTAGCGCTGACGGAAGTGCAGGCGCAAAATGCTGATGTCTCCACAACGCGACGCTGTACGGAAAAAATATACAAATTAATGACCAGCGCTCATCCGGGTTGTGACCGATTCGGGTTCAGAACGCGCTTGCCCGAGGTTGTTGGTTATCGTGGCGCGATAGAACCTGAGCAAGTAATGATTAATTTGCAACTTGCTGAACTTGAAGACGAGGATCTGGAAATACTCGCGGACAAGTTGGAGGATAATGAGGAAGGCTTGAGTATTATCAGCATGCTGGCTGATGATGATCTGGATGTGGATAAACTTAAACAGGGCGAACTGGATCAGCCAGGGACCCTGTTAACTGATCTGGGTGAACGAGAGGTCGAGCTGGACGAAGAAAATAAGTCCACGGAAGAAAAGGTTGCCGAAGGACTAAAAGCTGCGCTTGAGGGAAGAGTTCGACCGCCACATCAATATGAATTCCAATACGATGAGTGGGATTTTGTCATCGGTGACTACCGACGAAACTGGTGCACCTTGCACGAATATCGTGTGATGGATGAAGATCCAAGTTACGTTGATGATACGCTCAGTGAAAAAAGCGCCATAGCAGCGGGCGTTCGACGACAACTTAATAAATTGCGCCCGGAAATGCTGGCAAAAGTGAAAGGCGTTGATGACGGTGAAGAGCTAGACATCGAGCGCACGATTGAGTACATCGTAGACAAGCGTGCCGGCGTTGTTACTGAAGATCGAATCTACGTTGAAAAGCAGCGAAAGCAACGCGATGTTGCCGCGCTCTTTTTGCTTGACATGAGCGCGTCAACTGACGATGCAATAACACCAGAAATGTCTAATGCTGAACAGGTTTTCGAAGCCGCCGCAGCGCTATCAGAAAAGTCACCGGGGATCGATGACAACGATTTTCTTCATGACGGTTATATGGGCGATTCGCCTTATCTCACCGATGCGCCAGCGCGAAAGATTATCGACGTGGAAAAAGAAGCAGCGATTCTGATGGCAGAGGCGCTGAAAAATCTCGGAGATCAGTACGCGATTTGTGGATTCTCGGGTTACGGGCGGGATAATGTCGACTTTTACGTTTGCAAAGACTTTGAAGAGTCCTACAGCTTGCAGGCCAAGGGAAAGCTCGGTGGGATAAAAGCTTGTCGTAGTACCAGAATGGGACCTGCCATCCGGCACGCAACAAAGATGCTGGTTGACACGGGTTGCAAAACAAAAGCACTGATTATCATTAGCGACGGATATCCTCAGGACTTTGATTACGGTAAAGATCGCAGTAGTCGTGATTACGGCATCAAAGACACTACCCGGGCATTAGTCGAGGCGCGACAGAAAGATGTTCAAGGTTTTTGCCTGACAGTAGATCAGTCAGGACACGATTACCTTCGGGAAATGTGTCCGGATAAACAATACATGGTGATACAGGATGTCACCCAGTTACCTGGCGAGCTCTCAAAAATATACAGGATGATTACCGGTTAATGATTACTCCATTTCATTTGGCGATTCCCGTGAGCGACATTGAAACCGCTCGCGCATTTTATGGTGGTCTACTTGGTTGTGCCGAGGGGCGCAGCAGCGACCAATGGGTGGACTTCAACCTATTCGGACATCAGCTGGTGTGTCATCAGGTTGCGTCAACTGCAGCAGATGCAACGCCGACGAACCCTGTTGATGGGCACGATGTGCCCGTGCCGCATTTTGGTGTGGTGCTGAATATGGATAGCTGGCGGGAATTAGCGAATAAACTTACTCAAGCAGAAGTTAAGTTTGTGATTGAGCCCTATATTCGATTTGAGGGTGAGCCCGGGGAGCAGGCGACGATGTTTTTTCGCGATCCAAGTGGCAACGCACTCGAATTTAAAGCGTTCCGTGATAGCGAAACGGAACTATTCAGAACAGATTAGTCTGATATCTGTGCATAGCGGGCATTAACTTCCGATTGGGACGGTTAGCGCTTGGTTTCGACCCGCGCGCCTTAAATGACGATTTTTGACCATTTGCCCTTGCGCCAGATCAGCGCGAATATGATCGAATTCCCCGCTCTGTATCCAAACTGGTGCAGTGACCAGATGCCGAGCAGACCAAAACCCAGATACGGGCCGAACAAAAATGCCCCAGGCACTAGCACACACCATTGTGTGACCAGATTGATCCAGGTGACGCGTTTGACATCGCCTGCACCATTGAGCAATGTCGCCATCATATATCCGATGCCATTGAACGCAATCATGATGCCGAGAATGCGGGTGGGGGTAACCGCAAGTGCGCGCGTCTCTGGGTCGTGTATCCAGATTGAGAGAATGGCATCGGGGAACAGCCAGAACGGCATACCCAGTATAAACATGCCAACGACACCGAGTTTGACGACATCCCATGCCCATTTGGCGGCATCGGCAGGGCGCCTTTCTCCCAACGCGTTACCGACTAAAGTGACCCCGGCGGTTCCTAGTCCCCAGGCGGGTAAACCGACCAACCCAATAAAATTAACCAGTACGCTGTAACACGCGAGCTCACGGGTGCCGACCATCCCAACAATGCTGTATGTCGCGGTCAGTGCCGCTGTGTCAAAAACCTGTTGCAAACCCGCGGGGATTGCCAAGCGCAAAAGCGCTCGGATCTCGGCAATGGTAGGTCGACTGGTGAGAAATCCATATGGCCTGCCAAATTTTAAACCCAGCCGCAGAAACAGCAGACTACCAACAACGGAAGAAAGCGCCGTTGCAAGACCTGCACCTTCAGCACCGAGTTCGGGTGCGCCCAAATTGCCGAAAATAAACATGTAGTTGAACAGAATGTTAGAGAGGTGCATAAGAACGAGTGATGGGATGTAGACCCGGGATCGTCCGAGGCCGTTCCAGAAACCGGTATTTGCTGCGATAAAGCCGATGAAGACCGCCTGCAGA
>UPTG01001450.1_pt1 | contig 17447 bp, 17 predicted proteins | sample 2160121 | NCBI WGS metagenome assembly UPTG01 (sample SAMN06266255, study PRJEB28933) | marine metagenome | isolation source: Columbia River Estuary | place: USA:Columbia River Estuary, USA | collected 2014-07-27
CTACGCTTTTGCTCTGTCAACTCTTCGTTATCTAAAATTTCTGCGTAATAATCATTACTTCTATTTTGCTCATCTTCTATTTCTTGTATTCTTCGGTCATACATTGCGCTACCAAAATTTGATAGTTCAGTAAAAATCTCTATTGCTAACTCTTTATTTTTTTCTATATCTTCTGCTGTCGATTCGCTTTCAGAACCAGCCTCTGCCATAGCTGTTTGAATTTCAAGTATTTTTTTCTCAAAAGCACCTTTCAAAGCTGGGTCATCAGCTATTGCCATAGCAATTTTAAGCTTTTCAATCATTGCTTTTCCAAAAGCAAGCACATCTTTTTTATATAAATCTTCCTTTAATCTTTGCAGCCTTTCCTCTATTTGCTCTTGACTTAATAAGCCCTCTTCTTGTAGTTTTATTCTTTCTGTATTAAGTTTTCTTTGAATCTCCATTTCTCTTTCATTTTGGTTTTTTTCCATATTTTCAGAGAATTTTTCAGCACTTTCATCGTTTATTTGCGTAATGGCATCGCGTGTTTCTTGCTCTATTTTTATCAACTCTTGTTTTAATTTTTCTGCTGCTAATAATATTGTTGAGTTTGTTTTATCTGCATCAGTTTTTGCAAATGCTAATTTATTTTCTGCCATTTCTTTTTGTAAATCCTCAATCTGATTTGCAGCAGTTTTTCTTATGTCCAAATCTTGTCTTACATCTTCTCTTGTAATCATTAATGCGTCTATTTGCCCTTGCAGCTTTAATTGTTTTAAATCAAAAGCCGCTTTTCGCTCTGCTTTTAATCTTCTTTTTCTTGCTGCCTTATCTATCTCTTCTTTTTTATCTGCTTTATTTTGCTCAAAATCAAGATTTTCAATTATTATTTTTTCAAGCTGCTTATACATACTTGCTGTTTCTCTAACCCATTCTTGAGCTTTTAATATTTTTTTTCTTGTATCTTCATTACGCATTAAACCTTCATCAGCGTAAAAATCTTTACTTTTTTTAATTATTTCTTCTTGGGATAATTTTGATAGTCTTAAAATTTCATCTACTTGAGTTTCAACATCTAAATTTGGAAATAAATCTTTAAAAGCACCTTGACCTATATTTTTTTTAAACGTATTTAAAGCTACATTTTGTTGTGCCGAAGCAGCACTTGCTCTTAAACTTCCTTGTTCAAAAGAACTCAATGCTTTGTCAACTGCGTTAAATTGAGAATCTAATTCTCTTAAAGATTCGTTCATTTCTTTTATTTCACTTGTAGCATCTTTTGTTCTGTTTGCAAACACATAAAGAGCAGAGCCAACAGCAGCAATTGCGCTAACAATAAGCATTAAAGGATTTGCTTTTGTTATTGTATTAAATATTCTCATTTCTATTGCAGCAGCTCTTATTCCTACTCTCATAGCTCTTAAACCTAATTTAGTTGCTACTAAAATACCGTTATAAACGACGCTTATCGCGTTTACAGCCATTAATGCAGCCTTATATATTGCCCAAGCTCTAATAAGGTCGTAAACATTAACTATAACAGTTCTAAGATTTACTGCTACATAGTCTATTGCCTCAGTAACTTTACCCACCGCAGTACCGCTTTCTATAAAATCTTTTACAAACAAAGTCCATGCATTTGACAATCTTTGTGTCGCAGCTTGTAAAGTATTAACATATTCTGTCGATTCTATTCCAAAACTAATTTCAACTTGCCTTGCAAATGCTGGTAACACTTCTTTTGTAATTACCTCACCTTTTTTAAGCATTTCATCTAATTCAGCTGTCGTTACTCCCATAGATTTAGCCATAATATCCATAGCGCCAGGCAGTCTTTCACCTAATTGTCGTCGTAATTCTTCTGTCGTAATCTTCCCTTTAGAAATCATTTGCTCTAATGCCAAATATACACCTTGTAGCTCGTCAGTTTTTAAACCAAGAACACCAGCAGCTTTTGTCATAGTACCAAATATTTTTTGCGTTTCTAAGGCGGTAAAATTAGCGTTTTGTGCGGCAGCTCTAAATTTTATATATCTTTCAGTTGTAGTAACTAATTCAGCACCGAATCTTTCAGATATATCTCTTAAAAACCATTGTGTGTCTGCCAATTCGACTGTATCTTTTATTACAGCTTGCATTGCAAATCTTAAAGTATCTAATTTTTTTGTTAAATTAAAAGCGTCTTTTGCTTCTTGAACAAACATATACAAACCTCCTACTACACCAAATGCAGACAAAAACGACGTTAAAACGCCTCTTGCTTTACTTAAAGCACTTGTGTAATTTCCAACGTTTCTTTGGTGTCTATTAATAGCCGCGTCAGCTTTTTTTATAGCAGCTTCTTTTCGTCTAAACTCTTTGGTAGACTTACTTAATTGTAATATTTCTTTTTTGGAAAGTTTTTCTCCAGCAGCTTTTTTAGCAGTAAGAGATTGGACTATTTTTGCTGCCCTATTCATTTCAATATTTAACTTTTGATAAAATGAAGTTTCTCTTGATAATAAAATTGCGTTTTCTTTATTTAGGGCGTTTTGTCTTTTTATCTGTAAATTTAAAGCAGCTAATTTTTTTGATTCAGCTTCTGTTGCAACTAATTTTTTTGCTTGAGCTTGTATAAGTTGTTTTTCAACTTTTACTCTTTGCTTACTTAGAGCTTCTGCTTCTTTTTCAGCTTGAGTTTTTTGAACAGTAGCTTTTGTTATTTGTTTAGTTGCGCTTACTGAACCCATAAGGCTTTTTGGAATTTTTGCGGCTGATTGAGATATTCTAATAAGCTCTGCATCCATTGCGCTTAATTTTCCAATTAATACGTCTATTGCAGCATTAGATTCTTTTAAAACTTGTATAGGTGTTGGTTTAGCCATTTTTCAAAGCTCTTTTTTTATTTTCAATAATTTCCTTTGCAATATCTTTTAACTCAAACCATTCAGTCATTGTCGTTTTTTCTATATTTATAGATATTCCTATTAATTTTTCCAAATTTACTTTTTCAGTAAAAATACTTTGTGATTTTTTTTCATTCTTCTTTAATAAATCTTGCAACTCACTATCTTTTCTATTGATTTTATTTCTTGCTGCTTTAATCTGTCTTTTTAATTGATTTTTTTGACTATATACAGATTTTTCATTGTGAAAAATGATATTCCATCTATGTAATTCTTTACCTATTTCTTTTTTATTAGCCTCATTTAAACACATCATTAATTCTGTAACAATTTTATACCTTATGTTTAAATACTGCAACTCTAAAATTAAACTAAAAAAATTTTTAGTTGTATTATCTTCTGTTTTATAGCAGTAACTATCATATATTTCAGCAAATAAATTAGATGTTTTTTGTTGTAAATATTTAGATTTTAAAGCTATTTTTTGAGTAAAAATGTTTTTATACAACAAAACATAGTTTTGGCTAAGTAATATGTCGTAAAAGACCTTTACAGTAATGTCATTAAGACTTTTATATGTATTAAAAATAGCCATAGCGTTTGTGTTGTAAATTTTACGATTACTCTCGGTGAAGAATTGAGAGTGGTTTGTCTGTAAGGCTTCCTTGAAAGTTAGACTATGGCACTTAATCGTTTTTCTAATTCAGAATTAAATTTAGGTGCAATATAGCTCTTTTCTATTTCAAAAGCAACTTGAAAGGCTAAACTAAAAATGTCACCATATTTTTGAACTAAATCGGTAGTCTTTACGTCATTTGAAAATATTTCGTAAGTTCCATTTTTATTTATAACTATATACATTCCCTCATAAAAATCTCCAGTCCACTTTAAATCCACTACAAATCCTTTATATTTATCTGTTGGCGGCTGTTGAGGAAACCAATATTGTTCCCAAAAATCTTGTGTTAAAGTTGATTTATAATATCCTATATTTATAAGACTTTTTTTTGAACCTTTTTTTAAACCTTTTGAAATTTGTGCATTTTGATAGTATTCAATAATTTTTTGAGAGTTTGTTATTAATATTTCACGCACAACAACTTGAACTAAATCTATTTTTAGTTTTTTTAGTTCTTGTATGTAATAATTTCCTACTTCCCAGCTCATAATACAATAATGCCCTTGCAAATTAATACAAGGGCATAATTTAAATAGGTTAAACCCTCAATAGCCTATTAAACTACCGTTGCAGAGGCAGTATTAGACTTGTATAGTCCATCCCCTACTATTTCGATAATTTCATAGTTATTACTGTTGTCGTATAACGACAGTTTTACAGCTTCACCAGCCGCTATGGCAGAAATAGTTAAAACATAGATACCAGCACCAGTTGCTTCTGAATCGTCAGCAGTTGGATTGCTTGTAGCACCATCAACAGTAAATAAGAATTGACTAAATGTCAATCCTTGAACAGCATCTTTACGACCTCTACGAACTACTGCTTTTACAGTAAGTGTAGTGTCAGTATCTGCTGGAGCGTTTACGTAAGTTAATTCAACTTGTGTAATAGGCTCAACTTGTCTTGCATCAAATCCAAGATTTTCTTGTTGCCATAGTACATAGTTGTCGTCTAACTCGTAACGGTCAAGTAATTGCCACTCTAATCCCTCTTTGAGTGATGTAGTGTTTGATGGGAACATTAATTTTTTGCGTGTAATTTGACCAGTACGGAAACCTTTAAGTCCACCGTTGTCTAATTGTGTTAGCAAAATACTTCCCTCGTTGTCAACGTATATTGTTCTCCAATTTGCAAATCCCTCGATAGAACCTAACGCTTGATGGAAATACATCCCGTGCGTAAAAGTTGCCATAAAGTTGTATTTACCTTTATTGGTCAATATTTTTGTGTCATCTTCCAAAGTTTCAAAAGCGTCGTCGCTTCCGTTTTCTTCAAAAGTGTTGATACCTTTTACGACAATTAAATCTCCAGATTTTTGTAGAGATTGAATGTAGCTTAAAGATATTTCTTGAGTTTCTGCGATGGTCACGTTTGGACTGATTAACCAAACTGCTTGAGCAGCTTTGATTATGTCAGCACAACCTTTGTCTGTATTGAATCCTAATGATTCACCAGCACCACAAACTCCTAAATTAGATAACTCTTGTGCAGTCATTTTAAATTAAGTTTAATGATTTGTATAATTTTTGTTTTTTGGCATCCAACTTGATTTTGTCGCCTTTTTTGTAAATCTTTTTTGGACTACCATCTTTTTTTGAGCCAAAACGCAAAGGTTGATTAAGAGTAAACTCTTTTCTCGTGTCTTTTACTTTTTTAACAGTCTTTTTTTTGGTTGTCTTTTTTCTTTTAAGACTTACAGTTTTTTCGACTTTTACATCAATATTTTTTATGTCGTCTGCCATGATTTTGGTGTTTTTAAACAGTTATTATTAAATTCGACATTCACAATTAACTTTATAGCATCCCACATATCGATAGTGTAGTTATCATTATCTCCTTTGTAGTAGCTATCCGTGTAGTCTGGTCGTCTTTCGACTTCCCAATCTTCACTTGTTAATCTGCTAATTGATGAATTTCGCAATCCCTCAACAAATAATTCCAGTAATGGGTTTAATACCAACTTGTACGATTTTTCATACCTCTGATTATTTAACAAAGCTTTATCACTTTCTCGTGTACAAATAATAAATTGACATTCTCTTTCAACTCTTATACCTCTGTCGGTATATTTGTCTACTCCTAACAACAGCCAAATTAATGGATATGAATTATCTTCATTTAGTGTTAGATATTTTGTCAATTCTTTTCTGTCACCCCAATGAAATTTAGGCTTAGAACAATAATCTTCATTTATCGTAATTTCTGGCATTAATTTTACCATGTCTGATATGCGTTCCTCAACAACAATCATATTCCCAAACTATTTTTGCGTTCATAAAATTTAAACTCAAAATCTGGAAATGCGTTTGCATCTGCTTCATTTTTGTCAGTAAGATATTGGTATAAAGAACGAATTACATTGTCCTCTTTGTAAAATGAATAACCTATTTCACCAGATGGGCTTCTTATAATTTTTGGTTGCGTTTCCATAGCATATCGTTTTCCTTGATAAGCTAACACAAACCTATTCCAAATATCAACATATTTTGGTGTTGCAGTAACACTTGTAGCGTTTTTTGCTGTGCCACGAACTGTTCCGACTGTTGTGTATATCATGTCGTTTTCACGCATATATTCACAAAAAACATAAGATGCGACAAGACTTTGTTGCTTGTAACCTCGCAGTCCATCCCAACGCAAAGTCTTGCCATCCTTTGTATAATTTTCTCCCTCTACCAAGAAATTCCATTTGGAATTAGCTGGTTCTTCCAACGCATTTTCATCAAGTAAAGTAACAAGCTGGTCATAAAGAGTAACGCCTAACGCATTAATCATTAAATCTCGCTCGTACCTATCAATTACTATCTGAACTTTCGCTTTGGCAGAATTGCTTACCCCACCGACACTACTTGCATCGATGTTTTTTGTATTTGGAATATACAATTCGCCTTGTTGAAAATATGAGGTATTAATTATCATTGTATCTTATTTATCAGTCGTTTTTTTCGCTGCACCTTTCTTAGCTTTTGCTAATTTATCAAAATGCTTTTTAATAATATCTGCTTCACCTTTCCAAACACGCTGCTCAACACCATTGTGGTCTTTTACAACTACTGTGTTTGTTTCCTTGAACTTACTAACTTTTTTCTTTTTGGTACTCATAATTTATTTATTTAAGGGTTTAATATTAACAATTACGGTGTTTCCAACGCTGCTTTAGCAGCAGTAAAAGTACCATCCACGATTGCACCATAGTGGTTAGCTGGAATATATCCAACCAATCTCATTTCAGCAAGTGGAGTAATAAGGTTTTTAGTCCAATCGTCATTTTCATAACCAAATTGAATGTCAATATCCTCTCTTACTTTTACTTTGTACTTTGTGAAATCTCCAACGTAAAAAGCATCAGCACCAACATTAGTGTTAGATACAATTTGTACTCCAGAAATTACCAAACCATCGGCAGATTTGAATGGAGGTATGATGTATTGACCATCAGTCGCTTTTGTCAAATCCATTTTAGCCATTACATCTGGATGTACTACACACGCAGTTGGGTAAAATTCGTTTCTTACAACTTGTGCAATTGCAGCTCTTAAACAATCAGTTTCTTGAGCATCGTCAACAGATGCAGCTAATGCACCAGCAGCAAATGGCGTTGCGTTTGCAGCAATTCCAGTTAAGTTCTCACCAGTACCATCTCCAACCAAAATCTGATTGTCAACAAATAATCTGATACGCTCAACTAAATCATCTCTCATGTCAGACACGAAATTGTCAACGTCGTCTAACATTTCTTTAGATGCTTTCATATAAGCAGTTGCTTTTCTTACTTGAGCAGATGCTTCAACGTAATCATAATCAACTTGTGCTTTTGCAGAACCCTCTGCTGTCATTGCAACAGTTCCATCTTCGTTTACCATTTCTACCCAATAACATACTTTTGCATTTGTGTTACCCACAGATACTAAGTCAAGCATAAAAGGATTTCTTCGTACAAATCCAATTGTGTTAGGGTCTGTTTCAGTTCGTGCAATTCTGTTTCCAACTGGCGTTAAGTTAGTCGATGTTAAAATCGTACCAGCAGCTTTTAATGTCATAGACATTGTTGCACCTTTTTCAGTTTTTAACTTTTCAAAGTCACTTTTGTTAGCTTTGATAGTTTCACGCAATTGCTTTTCAATAGAATCGGCAATTGACATTACAACGTTGTTCTTGTTTTCTTTCATTTTTGTCAATTCTTCTCCTTGTGCTTTCAAGGAATCTTTTAGTGATTTAATTGTTTCGTCGTTTACTTCTTTAGCACTATCTAAAAAAGCATCAAATTTTACAGTCAAAGCATCAACATCTTCTTTTGTTGCAGCTTTTTCCATTTCGTTTTTTAATTCTTTGATACGAGAATCTTCGTACTCGCCTCTCAAAGATGCCATTTCCTCTACTGTCTTTTCAGCAAATTCAGCTTCGGTAATGTTTTTTTCCGTTAAAAATTGTTTCCAATTCATTTGTAATGATTTACAGATTAATAAAATAATTTTTTTTGTCTTGTAGTGATTTCTCGGCTACGATGTGAGTATCGTCAGATGGCTCACGTTTCATAGATAATGTCGGTGTGATAGAATTAGAACCCAAAGGTACTGCCGAACCCTCAATAGCTTTCGCTTCTTGTACTGCCCAAAAGTACCCTTGTTTCTCTGCATCTTCACGATTTACAACCTCGCCTATATATTTTTCCCATGTCGCGTTTTCTTCTTCGTAGCTATCGTCGTTTACAGCCAAAGCCATTTTAACGTAACGCATACCAACGCTATGGTTATTTACATATCCTTTTGCGTATTGGTCATGCATATAAGCATTTCGAGATTTTTTTACATTGCTTTCAAAGACTAATGCCTCTGTAATACCTTTTTGGTCGTAGCCTAATTCTTTCCAATTAAACTCTTGCGTATATGCTTTTAAATCTACACCATCAGCAATAATAGATGAAAACTTTGAGCTTTCATGTTCTTGGATGTGCATTATTCTTTTGTTTTCTTTTAATGACTTTTTCCAAATGCCTTTCATGTGTACGTCACCATGACTATCCATCACATTGGTCGTATTTATGATTGCTTTTACCGTAAAATTTTCTTTATCCGATAAGTCACTATTTGCTTCTGCTTTGTTAGTTGCACCAGATAATTCATCTACTCCTACAAAAACATCTGCGTGTTTTATAGCGTTCATTTTTTGTGCTACTAAAGTGCTTTTATTTTTTACAAGAAAATCAATTTTTTCTTTTAGCGTTGCAAATATTGGTATTTCTAACATAGCTTTATTTTTTTACTACTTCGTCTTTTTGCATGACTTTGAATCTGTCGTTTTTAAGACTTTGTATTTTTTCAATACTTAATTTTTTGTCGTTTGGTTTATCTTTATTCATTGTTAAACTTTACACCTTGTAATTCTAAAAAGTTTGTTGCTTCTTCCGTACTTAATCCACCAGCAATTAATCTTTGGAACGCAGTAGAAATTTTTAAAACTTTTTCTGCTTTTTTATCTTCCGTATGTTGCATTACTGGTAGATGCTCAAAACTTGCTACGATTTTTTCATTCTCCAAACCAAAATATTGATTGTAAGTGTGAGCCAAATCATCAGCAATAGGTTGTATGGTAGATTGGACAAAACTAATTAAACTTTCTTTCTGGTTTTCATAGGTACTACCAGTCTGAAATGCTTTATATAATTCATTTGGAACTTCAAATGCCTCTCTAACTAAATTTGCATTGTTAGAAATACTTTCGTGTAATCCCAAATCTTTTAATTTTATGTGTAACGATTGCCAATCAACTTTTTGATTAGTCGCTATGCTACGTCTTTTTAACGCAGTCATACCGTAATCGTTAATTAAATTACTTTCAATACTATCCTTGTCGTCTTTTTCCATTGGCAAAGCTGCACCAAGATTAAAACCTCGTTCAGAACCTCCAGAAAATATTTCACGACCATTTGTGCCTATCATAACATTTTCAGCATCCAATGCCTCGTTAATGTTGTGTATAGATTTTAGTATAGCCGACATCCTTGATGGTGAAATCAAAGGATTGTTTTGATATTCTGTCGTGTCAATACCGTTACCAGTATCGTAAAATGGCAAAATATTTCCAAACTCTATGTCTTTTGGTTTAGAATTTGGGTCGTCATACTCAAATTTTTGTGCATTAAACTCTTTTACATCTGATTCAGTCCAAGCTATTGGGCTAATAAATGTATCATCAAAATCAATAAACGCTGGATTTAAATTAAATAACGACGATGCTTGTAAACCAACAGCACCGTATGGCTTTTGATAAACCCAACCGTATGTGCTTTTAAACCATTCGTATTGCTTTAAGAAATCTTCTTTTGACTGAAACGTATTAGGATTTTTAAGCAATTTAATAATATCATTGTCTTGCGACATATCACCATTGTCGTTTTTTATGTAGAACTCTACTTGCGACAATAATTTTGCACGAATCTCTATACAAGCATAGGTGACTGGATTGTTAAGAGCCAGTTCCATTAACTCTGCATCGCCATAGGATGCATTATTTTTTTTTACCTCGTATCGGTGAGTTCCATTTGTTAGCCTTGTGTACCCAAAATTACTTAAAACTCTATCTATTACACCCATATTTATTTTGATGCGTCAAATTGTTCGGCAAAATTATACACATAACACAAATTTTGACGTTGTATATTTTCCCAAATGTATAAATTTTTTTTAATACTATCGCAAAAAGGTTATTTTACTGAAAAATGTGTGGGTATAAATCTTGAACTAACGCACAAAGCAAAGCCAAACTATCTGGTGCGTCGTCGTGTTTTGCTTTACCATCTTTTCGGTAGGAAAATAATTCTTTCATTGCCTTGTCGTAATGACTGCCAACATCGTAATCTTCACGAAATACAAAATGTTGTCGCATAAAATGAGCAAAATTTACAATACGACTGTGCTTATTTTGTTTTTGCTGGACACCAATCAATTTTGTTTTGGTAATTGTCCGAAACATTTGTTTGAAAAAAACTGAACCATGATTGTTAGTTTCAATTGCAAGAAAATCTAAATCATGTTGCCTTGTAAGACCAGCGCATACTGGTAAAGTAATTTCAGTATTGTCGGTAGTAAAATACCAATCTGTGATGTATATTTTTTTCCCAATCACATAACCTATCGGAAAAGACAAACTATCCATACCCTCATCGGCTACATCTATTGCACCAAACTTACCTTGTACCACATCCATGCGTAAAGCATCCATCGTAAACCTACCAAAATCTGTATCACCAAACATCATTTCTTCGCTTTGCTCAACAAATTCACCGTAAATCTCTTGGCGCACAGCCTCTGCCGACATCTTGCTTATCTCTTTTTCCAACTCTTCTAAATCTTGTGCCTTTAAAAGTGGATTAGAATACGACGAAAATTGCTCACCAGCGTATAAAGCATCTGGTTTACCTCGCTCGGCTAACACATTTTGCCACAAAGTATAGAATCTATGTGGTTCACCATGCTTGTTTACTCTACCTTTTGGCGTACCAAACGCAAACAACTGAGAGTTTTCGTAATCTAAAAGCATCGGCAATATCGAATTTGTGTATAGGTAATCGTTGTTTAAAATAATACCAGCCTCATTAAGATAAATTCGCGAGTAACCAAAACCCTCAATAGTTTCTGGTCTATCGGCACTACGAAAATCCATGTAGCTATCTTCTACCTTTAAAACTTTCTTTTGTGCGTTCCAATGGTTTTTAACACCAGCACTCTTGCAAAGCGGAATAAAATAACGCTCGATATACCTATCAATATTGCCATTAACCGTATCAACCCACAACACAACCTCACCTTGAGTGCCATCAACTATCGCAGACAACGCTGCACCTTGCGTTTTTCCAGTACGCCTACCAGCGGGAATCGCATTGTACTTTGACTTACTCTGTTGAAACACCCTATACTGCCAATCGAAAAATTTCATATCAGCAAAAATACAAAAAATCCTATATCAGTTCTGCATATCGCGAAGCGATTGAAAAATTTTTTTCTGGAATCCCAACACCCCCAAACAAAGAAACCCTCTTAAATCAAACAAAAACCCTATTGAGCAACTCCCCTATTACAAACTAATTAGGCTACGGCAAGAATATGGGGAAATTGGAAAAAAATAAAATCACATACAGACCAGAAAGCCCGCGCCGCGTCTTTTTTTTTGAGGCGTTTTGACCTTCTTTTACGCTGTTTTTTACTGCATTTTTGAGGCGTTTTAGTGTCGTTTTTTATACCTTATTTAGTCGCGTCGTTTTATCTCTTTGTATGGGTGCGCTTTTCCTTGCGTTGTGTCGTTTTTTGCAGCTGCGGGCGTCGTTTTGTCGCGTGGTTTGCTGCATGGTTTGCCGTTACTTTTGCCGCGTCAAATTTAGACCGTGCGCCGTGTCGTTTGCTGCGTCGTTTATTCGCTTGTAATATTATCAGAAGCGCGCGCCTCGTTTCCTTGCTGCGGTGGCTCTGGTGGCGTCTGGGCGTCGTTGTCTTTAGATGGTATTATTTCAATCTTTAAGCGGTTGCTGGTGTTCTCTACGTGCTGCACGTCTGCAAGCCCTTGCAAGCGGCTAACTATTTGCGGGCTGTACACGTTCAATAGTGCGCCGTTGAGCTGTTCGGCTTCAATTACTTCCTTTATGCGCTGCGCTATCTCTTTACGTGTGTACGTGTCACTTATTGCAGCGCGTTTTTCCTCTCTTTGGTTGTCATTACTTAACCACTTGTAGAAGGTTTGTTTGGTTATATTCATATAAGCGCATAAGCCGACAATTGTTAGCGGTCTTTCTATTGGTATATTAATTATGCTGCCGTCTTTATGTAACATCTGTTTTTGTTGGTGGGGGTTGCTCTTTACGTGTTCTATGTATGCCGTTGCTCTTTCTATTATTTCGGCGTTTGTGTACTTTGGTTTATTGCCGCACGCGCTTAACTTATACAGCGTGTTCCCTTTGACAAAATGCCCTAATTTATTTTTTTGTTTTTTATCCATGTTTTAAAGCGTTTTAAGCGTGTTTTATTTTTTGTGGGGTCGTTTGCCCTTTGCAAAGATATAAAACGTTTTAAAAGTGCTTTATTTTAACTTTATAGCATGAAAAAAGCCGCTTTTTTACGGCGGCTATTTATCTGGTGGCGGGTGGCGTTTATGCTTCCGCCTTAATCACTATGCATTCGGCGCGTTTATATAATTTATCATAATTGTAACTTTGGCACGTATGCAGTATGTAGGCGTCGCGCTGCTTCCCCTCTTTGGCGTTCTGGTCTTTTATGCGCTCTATATACGCGCTATCGTTTAGGCTGCTGCCTTTCGCGCCTTTCGCGTATTGGCTACATTCTAAATCGCGCCAACGTACCCGACGAAAAAAAGAAGGATGGCACGCGAACGCTATTGTATTAAATTCTAACGGCGTGCTGTATTCTTTTAATATCACGTCGCAAACGTCGCGCTTTTTTTTGTTGAAATGTGTATCAAAAACACCTATTAACCTAATGTCGTTTTTTTGTTGTAGCTCGTTAACGTGCTGCAATACTTCGCCCGCGTAATTTAAAGCCGTTTCGCCTTTAACGTCTGCCGTGTAAGAAAGTTTTATATACACGTCTATTTGGCGGCGCGTTTCGCGCTTTATGGTTTGCGTTTTATAGCACGGCGTCGGGTGTCCGCTTATAACGCGCCCGATATTGTAACGCGACCCGCTGCGGCTTGCTCTACGGCGGCGGGTTTTTTTGACTGTTTCGCGTGTTTCAATTTGCTCCAGTTTTTCAATGCCTTGCGCCCAACCTTTAACAGCGTAATTAAAAGCCGTTTTAAAATCTGGCGTTTGATAAAACCCGCTATCGCTGCTTTCGCTATGTCTACGACCAGCGGCGCACTTAAAATCGCCGCTTTTAACGTGTTGCAAATAGTCCGTATAAGTGAATTTATTATAGTTCATGTCTATCCCTTTATTAAGTTAATAGCGTCAACGCTCAAGCCGTTAAAGATTAGCATATTTTCAACGGTTGCAAGTTCCAGACCCGCCGCAATTAATTTTTCGCCGCTAAACGTGGCGCGAGGTGTTATAAACGTTTTAACGCCGTTTTTAGCTGCGTTTGCTCTGTATTGCTGTACTGACTTGCACCATGTTTTATTGTGGCTTAAATAATACTCAAAATCCTCGTCTATATCAAAATTAATAGTCGCGAAGCGGTCGAGCGTTGCGGCGTCTAACTGATTACGTCCGACAAAATCAGCCGTTGCGCCGCTGCCGTGCGTGTTTGCTGCTGCAATTACTATAAAGTCATCATGTTTTTTTACTTGCTGCGCGCCAAAGTTTGCAACGTCTACGCTTATGGCTTGATTAATCGCTGCTAAAATATTCGGGTTTGCGTTGTCGATTTCATCGAACAGAAAAACGCCGCCGTTTTTGAACGCTTTATAAAATTGCGTTTCTATATAGTCCCCGTTTACGTTTGAGTAACCCAATAATTTTTCTTCTGTCATGTCGTCGCTGCATGATATAGAATAAAAATCGAGGTTTAACGCTTCCGCGCATTTAATGGCTGTGCTTGTTTTAGCATTCTGGATTACGATAGTCCCTACAGGTATTTTTAATGCTTCTTCTGCTGAAGTAGATTATACTGCGAAAGGAATGATTCAATCAGTTCAAGGCTCTGTTATTTCAACAAGAGAACTTCAAGTACAAAGAACAACTGCAACAGATTCAACTGTAGTTCTAGGCGCTGTTGGTACTAGAGTGGTGAGAGATAGTACAGGTCCTTGGTTTGACCCAATTTGTCAATCTTTCTTAGTTGACCAAACTGATGGTATTTTTGTAACAAGTGTTGACTTATTCTTTGCTTCTAAGTCTGCTACACTTCCTGCAACTGTACAGATTAGAACAATGGTTAATGGATACCCAACAACTGAAGTTCTGCCTTTTGCTCAAGTAGCGGTTGCTTCTTCTGACATAACAACATCAACAGACGCTTCAGAGGCAACAACATTTACATTCCCAAGTCCTGTGTTCTTATCGAACAATACAGAATACTCAATTTGTGCGATTGCAAATTCAGATGAGTTTACAATCTATACTGCGAAGATGGGACAAACTACACTAGATGGTGCAAGATTAATTTCACAACAACCATATCTTGGTAGTATGTTTAAATCACAGAACTCATCTACTTGGACGGCTGAACAAAATGAAGATGTTAAGTTTAATATTAATCGTGCTAAGTTTACAACAGATACAGATGGTACTGTTTATCTAGTTAATGATGAAGTTCCTGTTCTTACACTAGGCGCAAATCCTATTACAACAACAAGTGGTTCAACAACGATAACTATTCATCACAGAAATCACGGTATGCATACGACTGCTAACAATGTTACGATTGCTGGCGTTCCTTCAGGAACATATAATGGTATTGCTTCGACAAACATTAACGGAACATATACTGCGATAGGCGATATTACACTAGACTCTTATACAGTAACCGCACAAAATTCTGATGCCGCTTCGGCAACGGGTGATATTGGTGGAAGTTCTGTAACTGCAACTAGAAATATGATGTATGATGTTATTCAACCAATTGCATCAACGATTACTCCTCCAGGAACAGCAGTTACGGCTACAATGAGAAACACAACTGGAAGAACACTTGAACAATCAGAAGGTGAGTTTAGTTTGGCGACAGTCGCTAAACAAAAGGCATTTGATTTAAATACTGATTACTATCATACTGCACCTCAAATTGTTGCTTCACAAATCAATGAAACAAATGAGATGTCTGGTAGTAAATCACTAAATATAGTTCTTACTTTATCAACACCATCAGGTAGTGACCATCTTTCACCTGTTGTTGATACTGCGAGATTGAGTGCTCACTTAATACGAAATCGTTTATATAGTCCAGTATCTGGTACGACACCAAACTTTGTTGCCGACACAGCAAACACAGGCGGTTCAGGACCTGCACAATATATTACTAGACCTGTTATATTAGAGAACGAGGCAACAGCACTAGATGTTCGTCTGTCTGCACATGTTCCTTCTACAGCAGAAGTAGAAATGTTCTATCGAGTATCAAATGCTGATGACGCTCGTAAAATGGGCGACCTTGCTTGGATTCCTTTCAATGATGATGGTTCTCCTGATACAGCAGTTCCGCCATCTGATGACGATACTACATTCAGAGAACATCAATATAGTGTTTCTGGAACAACTACATTTACGGCGTTTTCGTTAAAGATTATATTAAAAGGAACTAGTAGTTCATATCCGCCTAGAGTCAAAGACATGCGAGGAATTGCTTTGGCAGTTTAATCATATGAGTGATACTGCAAAGGTAGAAGGACACGCCCACTTAGTTAGAGATTTAAAATCTCAGGCAATCATCAATACTGATTCAGATGCTTATGCTCGTTACATGGCGAGAAAAAGAAAACAGAAAGAACAGACTGATGAGATAAGAAGTGTCATTCGTGATGTGAACGAATTGAAAACAGAAATGAGAGAGATTAAAGATTTACTTATAGGTTTGGCAAATGGCAGATAGAGTAGTAGCAGCAACAGACACACTAAATTACTTTAGACACGAGTTTAATGGTACAGCGGATGATGTCGGTGATATTGCTGATATACTGAGCGCAAGTAGTTATATTGCTTCATCAACTAATATTGCTGAATCTATTGTAGCACTTAACACAGAACTTCCTGAGATTACAACAGATTCGTTTGTGTTCCCAGTCGGCACTATGGTGTTTGAAGGTAGTGATTTTAATTACTTAGATTCTGGTGATGCGTTTGAAACAACTCTTGCATTTACAGACCCAACTGCTGACCGCACATATACTTTTGGCGACATCAATGGTGATGTAGTTTTAGATGTTGCGACTCAGACACTTACAAACAAAATTCTGACAAGCCCAACAATAAACGCTGGCACAATGAGTGGTGCGTTTACTGGCACTATGACTATGAATGGTGTTGTTCTTGCAGGTGCGAGTCCGTTAGTATTTGAGGGTGCAAGTGATGATGCATACGAAACAACTCTATCATTTACGGACCCAACTGCTGACCGCACTTGGACTTTCCCAGATGGTAGTGGTGGGGTGATGTTGACAGATAATGCTGATACATCTACTGCAAAAACACTTACAACTCCTACAATAACTAGTGCTGTTATTAATACTGCTGTTTCAGGTAGTGCCGTGCTTGACGAAGATACTATGTCAAGTAATTCTGCTACTAAAGTTGCAACACAACAAAGTATCAAGGCATATGTAGATAATCAAATAGATACAGATATGGATTTACCATTTGCTGGAGATTCTGGTGGTACATTAAGTATTGTAATGGACTCGGAAACATTTACGATTGCTGGTGGTACAGGTATTGATACAGTTGGTTCTGGTAATACTTTAACTGCACAACTATCTAGTGCAACTGCTACATTAACAGGAACTCAAACTTTTGAAGATAAGACATTAACTAGTCCTACTATGAATAGTCCTGTTTTCAATACTGGCGTTTCAGGGACTGCTGTACTTGATGAAGATACTTTGAACTCTAATAGTGCAACAAAGGCTGCAACTCAACAGTCTATTAAGGCCTATATTGATTCACAAATAACTGGTATGGATTTAGATGTAGCGGCAGATACTGGCACTAATATTGATGTTGATTTAAGTAGTGAGGTGTTTACTGTTGCTGGTGGTACTAATGTTGCTTCTTCTGTATCAGGAACTACCGTAACATTAACAATTGGTTCTGACCCTGCAACATTGACAGGCAGTGAAACATTTACAAATAAAACTTTTACAAGTCCAACGATAGACACATTTACATTTTCGTCAGGAACTTCAACAGCTGGAATGCAAATTGGAGCAACTGGAATAGTTTTTGAGGGCTCAAGTGCAGATGCACA
>UPTG01001451.1_pt1 | contig 17421 bp, 16 predicted proteins | sample 2160121 | NCBI WGS metagenome assembly UPTG01 (sample SAMN06266255, study PRJEB28933) | marine metagenome | isolation source: Columbia River Estuary | place: USA:Columbia River Estuary, USA | collected 2014-07-27
AATAATCAAAATAATATTATTTATTGTGCCATTTGGTTCAATTTTTAGTCAGGGCTTTTTAATTAACGAAGCAAATAATATGCAGTTAATTAATCCGAGTTATAATGGGTTTAATTTTGAATCTAAGGCTGGTGTAATTTATAATACTATTAGTTACGACGGTATCAGAAATATTGATACAAAATATGCCTTTGCAGGTTATAGTCTAGAGAATTTAAAATTTTCTATAGGTGCAGATTTTGTATCCCATAATGTAAAGGAATTTGGTTATTTAGAAAACCAATTAAACCTTTCATATACCTATAAAATTGATGTAGGAAGAGATCTTTATTTCTTACCCTCAATATACCTTGGTATTTTTAATCGAAAAGTTGATGCATCTAATTATATTTTTGAAGATCAGTTGGTAATTTCAGAGGGGGTCATTCTACCCACCTCCAATGACCCTTCATTAACAACTCCTCAAACTAATAATAGTTTTGACGCTGGGATTGGAGCAATTTTATATAACGAAACTTTTTTGGTAGGGTTAAGTGCAAAGCATATCAACCAAGCCGGAATAAGTTTTGATACTGAAGTCAATGAGCAAAGAGATTTGTCCATTTCGATACAAGGAGCTTATGAAACAGAAATAGATCCATACAATAGGTCATCATTACCAAAAAACTCCTATGTTTTTGCATATGCTTCCATAACAAAAATTGGTGATATCTTAAAAATATATTCATCTCAAGAACTTCAGTTTAATAGCTTTAGGGCTGGTATACATCAAAAATTGACAAGTTTAGAGGATTTTTCATTAGTGAATTTTGGTTTAAATCTTGGAATCGAAGCTGGCAACATAAATTTTAATACGGCCTATAGTTTTTCAGTAAAAAATGATATCAGATATTCACCCTCAATTATTGAGATTTCTGTTCAATTTAACTTTGAACCGTGGCTTTCAAGAAATAGAGCAGACTATAAAAGATTAAGAACATTTAATTACTAATAAAAAAAAGCAGAATATTTTTTTGTCAGATCCTCTAGATAGTTATAATTAAAAAATTAAACTAACTAACTAAATTTATTCAACATAACCTTCATTTGTTGTTGTAAATTATTTGCCTTATTTGCTGCGGCTTTTGCAAAATCTAATTGATTTGAAGCGTAAATAATTCCTCTGGAAGAGTTAATTAATAAGCCTACGTTTTTATTCATTCCATACTTACATACTTCCTGTAAATCGCCTCCTTGAGCACCAACTCCAGGTACTAATAGAAAATTATTAGGAATAAGAGTCCTAATTTCTTTAAAATACTCAGCTTTTGTAGCTCCTACCACATACATCAGATTTTCACTATTTTTCCATGAACTTGAAGTTTTCAATACATTTTTATAAAGCGCTTCGTTATCAATTTTTTGAGTTTGAAAATCAAAAGCTCCTTCATTTGAGGTTAATGCTAATAAAATTGTATGTTTATTTTTGAAGGCTAGAAAAGGCTCCACAGAATCCTTTCCCATGTAAGGGGCAACGGTAACCGAATCAAACCCTAGATCTTCAAAAAAGGCTTTAGCATACATGGTTGACGTATTGCCTATATCTCCGCGTTTAGCATCTGCTATGGTAAAGATTTCAGGATATTTGTTGTTTAGATAATCAATTGTTTTCACCAAAGATTTCCATCCTTTAATACCATAGGCCTCATAAAAAGCGGTATTGGGTTTGTAAGCTACAGCTAAATGATGAGTTGCATCTATAATATGTTTATTAAATTCAAAAATTGGATCTTCTTTTTCTAGAAGGTGTTTTGGAATTTTATTCATATCTACATCCAATCCTATACATAAAAAAGACTTCTTTGTATTAATTTGATGTATTAATTCTTGATTCGTCATTCTAAAAAGTTTCTCCTGATTCTTTTAACTTTTCGGTATTGTTTACCAATTGTAATTCCTCAATAATTTTTTGAATATCACCATTAATAATATTACTTAAATCGTAAAGCGTTAAATTAATTCTATGATCTGTTACCCTACCTTGAGAATAATTGTAAGTTCTAATTTTAGCGCTTCGATCTCCACTTGTAACCATAGAGCCTCTTTTAGCAGCATCTTCTGCTTGTTTCTTAGCCAATTCTAAATCGTATAATCTAGAACGAAGAACTTTAAAAGCTTTTTCTTTATTTTTATGTTGAGATTTCTGATCTTGACATTGTGCTACTAAACCGGTTGGCACATGTGTCAATCGGACTGCAGAATAGGTAGTATTTACTGATTGTCCACCAGGGCCTGAAGAACAGAAGTAATCAATACGTACATCTTTCATTTCTATTTGAACATCAAATTCTTCAGCTTCAGGAAAAACCATTACTGTTGCAGCACTTGTGTGAACTCTACCCTGGGTTTCCGTTTGAGGAACACGTTGAACACGATGTACACCAGCCTCAAATTTTAATATTCCGTATACATCTTCTCCAGTAATTTCAAACTGAATTTCTTTAAATCCACCACTAGTTCCCTCACTAAAATCAACCACACTAGTTTTCCAACCTCTTCCCTCACAGTATTTAGTATACATTCTAAATAAATCTCCTGCAAAAATACTTGCCTCATCCCCTCCTGTTCCGGCTCTAATTTCCATCACAGCATTTTTGGCATCTTCAGGATCCTTGGGTATTAGTAAAAATTTAATTTCTTCTTCTAGCAAAGGAATTCTTTCCTTAGCTTCGTCTAATTCCATTTTAGCCATTTCGACCATTTCAGCATCACTCCCATCCGAAATAATTTCTTCAGCTTCATTAATATTATCGGTTAACGAAACATACTCTGTTCGTTTCTCCATCAAAACTCTTAAATCTTTATATTCTTTATTTAATTGAACATATCGTTTTTGATTTGTAATAATATCAGGCTGGATAATTAAATCACTTACCTCATCAAAACGTTGCTTTACTATTTGGAGTTTATCTAACATAAATTTCTATTCTCGGACAAATTTACAATCTTTAAAATTAATCTATTTGCTATTTTAAACTTTGGAGAGTTAATAATGAAATACTCCGAATTCTGATTGTATGGTTAATTTTTTTGATACTGAAATTTCAACTTTACCAACTATTTTCGCATCTACATTAAAAGATTTTGATATCGAAATTAGGTCATCAGCTATTTCTTGAGGCACATAAAGTTCCATTCGATGACCCATATTAAAAACTTGATACATTTCCTTCCAGTCAGTTTTACTCTCTTCCTGTATCAGTTTAAATAAAGGGGGAACCTCAAATAAATTATCTTTTATAATATGTAAATCTTTTACAAAATGAAGAATTTTTGTTTGAGCACCTCCACTGCAATGAACCATACCATGTATTTCTTTATTGGTATATTTTGATAGTATAGTTTTTATAATTGGTGCGTAAGTTCTGGTTGGTGATAGCACTAGTTTACCCGCATCTAATTCTGAATTTACAACGGTATCTGTTAGTTGTTTAGATCCCGAATAAACTAACTCTTCTGGAACTTCTTGATCAAAACTTTCTGGGTATTTATGAGCTAAATATTTATCAAAAACGTCATGACGTGCTGATGTTAGTCCGTTGCTACCCATTCCTCCATTATATTCCGTTTCATAGCTAGCTTGACCAAAAGAAGCTAATCCTACGATAACATCTCCTGATTTAATATTAGCATTATCGATAACATCACTTCTTTTCATTCTAGCTGTTACTGTCGAATCTACGATAATTGTTCGTACTAAATCTCCAACATCTGCGGTTTCACCACCGGTAGAATGAATCGTAACACCAAACTTTTTCAAATCTTTTAATAATTCTTCAGAGCCATTAATAATTGCAGAAATAACCTCTCCTGGTATTTTATTTTTGTTACGCCCTATAGTCGAAGAAAGCATAATGTCGTTGGTAGCTCCTACACAAAGTAAGTCGTCAATATTCATGATTAAAGCGTCTTGAGCAATCCCTTTCCAGACAGATAAATCTCCGGTCTCTTTCCAATACATATACGCTAGGGATGATTTGGTACCCGCACCATCCGCATGCATCACCAAGCAGAAATCAGTATCTCCTGTTAAAAAATCGGGGACAATTTTACAAAATGCCTGAGGGAACAATCCTTTATCCACATTTTTTATGGCATTGTGCACATCCTCTTTAGAAGCAGATACACCTCTTTGCGCATATCTTTTCGAAATTTCTTGACTCATTGTAGACAGTTAAGCTACAAAAGTAAGCAATAAAAAAAGCCCACAAAAGTGAGCTTTTAAGTATTTATTAATAATTTATTATTCCCATCTCCGATTAAATAATTTGAATATATAATTTACTTGAGCATGATCATTTCTCGATATTTAGACAAAGGCCAAATTTCGTCATCAACTAATAATTCTAATTTATCACAATGGTATCTAATTTCATCAAAATACGGCTTTACCTTATCACAGTATGCTGCTGCACATTTTTCTGGTGAACTTGTTTTATTAGCTTTTTTCCGTTCATTTATCATAGCTGTGATTCCCTTATTAATTTTTTCAATATGCTCAGAAATCATTTCAATTAATTTTAATTGCTCTATTGATAATTTTTTGAAACCACTTCCATAAATATCTTTTAGTCCTTGTACGTTTTGAATCAATCTGTTTTGATATTTAATTGCAGTTGGAATAACATGATTTCTTGCAATATCCCCCAAAACTCTACCTTCAATTTGAATTCGCATGGCATACTCTTCAACTTTTATCTCATAACGTGCTTCTATTTCAACTCTACTCATAATATTGAGTTCTTCGTACAAGGCAATCGTTTTTTTTGAAATTTTAGCTTTTAAAGCTTCTGGAGTACTTTTATTATTACTAAGCCCTCGCTTTTTTGCCTCTTTTTCCCAGGCCTCTCCGTAACCGTCACCTTCAAAACGAATTCTTTTTGAATCTTTAACATACTCTCTTAGCACGTTAAAAATTGCATCATCTTTTTTCATGTTTTTTTTCTCAATGAGAGAATCAACACTTTTCTTAAATTCAATTAATTGCTTAGCGACTATTGAATTTAATACCGTCATGGGTGTTGCACAATTTGCGGTAGAACCAACAGCTCTAAATTCAAACTTATTTCCAGTAAAAGCAAATGGAGAAGTTCTGTTACGATCTGTATTATCCAATCGGATTTCAGGGATTTTTCCAACCACATTTAATTTAAGTTCCGTTTTTTCCTCTGGAGATAATTTTCCATTAGTTACTTTTTCTAATTCTTCTAAAGCTTTAGTGAGTTGCGAACCAATAAATACCGAAATAATAGCTGGAGGTGCCTCATTAGCTCCTAATCGATGATCGTTATTTGCGCTGGCTATAGAAGAACGCATCAACTCTTCATATTCATTGACTGCTTTTATGGTATTGATAAAAAAGGTTAAAAACTGAAGATTTCGTTTTGGAGTTTTGTGGGGGCTTAATAAATTAATTCCTGTATTGGTACTTAATGACCAATTATTATGTTTTCCACTTCCATTTATCCCTTTAAAAGGTTTTTCATGAAACAAAACTTTAAAGTGGTGCCTTTCTGCAACCTTTTCCATAATATCCATCAATAAGGAATTATGATCTACCGCCAAATTTGCTTCTTCAAAAATAGGTGCTAGCTCAAACTGATTTGGAGCTACCTCATTATGACGCGTTTTAACAGGAATTCCTAATAACATACATTCCGTTTCCAAATCGCGCATATAATCTAGAGCTCTTGTAGGAATAGAACCAAAATAATGGTCATCCAATTGTTGTCCTTTTGCAGCTTCATGACCCAACAATGTTCTTCCTGTTAAGGTAATATCTGGTCTTGATGCGGCTAATGCTCTGTCAATTAAAAAATATTCTTGTTCCCAACCGAGTGTTGCTATGGTCTTTGTAACATTTTTATCAAAATATTTTGCTACTGCAGTTGCTGCGGTATCCAATACTTGTAATGATCGTAATAAAGGTGTTTTATTATCCAATGCTTCGCCAGTATAGGCAACAAAAACGGTAGGAATACAAAGTGTAGTCCCATATATAAAAGCTGGAGATGTAGGATCCCATGCAGTGTAACCTCTTGCTTCAAAAGTATTTCTGATACCACCGTTTGGAAAACTTGAAGCGTCTGGCTCTTGCTGAACTAATTGTCCTCCGCCAAATTTCTCAATAGCCTGTCCATCACCAGTTGTTTCAAAAAATGCATCATGCTTTTCTGCTGTAGATCCAGTTAGAGGCTGGAACCAATGGGTATAGTGTGTGGCACCATTGTTAATTGCCCATTCTTTCATACCTGTAGAGATATGGTCGGCTATATTGCGATTAATTTTTGATCCGTTAACGGTAGCGTCTACTACACTATTGTAGGATTCTTTCGTTAAGTATTGTCGCATCGCAGCCTCATTAAATACATTTTTACCAAATATAGTCGAGCGTCTAGCTGGTTCTTCAACAACTACGGGTTTTCTTCTTAACGTTTCTTTGATTGCTTGAAATCTAAGTGTAGACATACTAAAAGGATTGAATTAATTAATAAAAAAACAAAATTAGCTATTTTTAAGCTATTACCCCCTTATTTATTTGATAAAAATTAAATAAATTAATGTTTTTTTATTAACACCCCCTATAAAAAAGGTGATAATTACATTTTAATTATAATTAATAAAAACCGAGACCATAAAAATAGCATAAGCCACACAGAGAAGCACTCCTTTATATCTGGTTAATAAGTACTTCTTTGGTAGTCTTGCGAGAAGATATATAGCAAAAGAAAAACCAAGCATCCACATAACGTCTTTTAAAAGTAACGGCAAACTTGATTCTAATATCATGATAGGTCGAACAACTGCAGTAATCCCTATAACTGAAGCGATATTGAAAATATTAGAACCTATTATATTACCAATTAATAACGCTTTTTCATGTTTTAATGCCGCTACAACAGAAGCTGCTAATTCTGGAATACTAGTACCTACGGCAATCATTGACACTGCAATAACACGATTGCTTACTTCAAAAAATTGAGCAATACCGACCGCTCCTACAACCAACAATTCACTTCCGCCCCATAGAGAAATTCCTCCTATTGAAAACCAAAGTAAAATTTTAAAATTGGAAGTAACCTCAGTATCGACTTCTATGGAATCTGTTGCTTTTTGTGCTCTGGTATTTTTTTTTGCTTTTTTTACTAAAAACCATAAATATGCTAACAGAGCAATAAGTAATCCAATACCCTCAGTTCTTCCAATATCATTTCCAGATTTTAGAATTAAATAAAAGGAACCCGAGAACAACATCATTACCGGCCAATTAAATTTATAAAAATCGCGGTCTAAAAATAAAGGTGAAATAATTGCTGTCACCCCTAAAACTAAACCAATATTAGCAATGTTAGAACCAATAACATTACCCAATGCAATGTATGGATAACCGTCAAAAGCAGCCTGAATACTTACAAATAATTCCGGAGCAGACGTAGCAAAAGAAACCACCGTCAGACCAATAATCATTCGTGATAAATGAAACTTAAGTGAAATAGCAACAGAGGATCGTACTAAAAATTCCCCTCCTATTACTAATAGGGTTAAACCCAACAAAACGAATACTATATTCATAATATCAATATTGATTGCGAAGATACTATTAAATAGAAATTTATTGACTAGCTGTGAATTATATATTCAAATAAAAAGAAGGGTATTCTCTATTAATTCTTATTATTTATAATAAAAATTAATTAATTTTGTGCAAAATTATTTTAAAAAAATGACAAAGCACCTTTTTATTTTATCGATTATAGTAATCACGTTAAGTTGTAAGCAAAAGAATATAGAATTAACAACAAATAAAACAGAAAAAGAATTAACTATTGATAATTATTCAACAAAAATTGATTCTATCAGTAGCCAAGATATTTATGTATTAGAAAAAAAAGCCTACAAAAAAGAAGACTCCACTTTAGTGAGCGGAATTGAGGTAAATTACTTCGATACCGGAGAACTGAAACAAATAAAAACCTACAAAAACGGATTACTTGACGGACCTAGAAGGGTGTTTAGAAAAAATGGAAAACTCCAACAAGAAGGAATTTATAACAATGGTGAAGTTGAAGGCTATAGAAGAGCTTGGAATGAAAACGGAATCCTAATAGGTGAGAGATTATACGAAAATGGTGTTGTTGTTGGTTCTCAAAAAAGATGGTATGACAATGGAAATTTAAAAAGTAAAATTAGTTATGAAAATGGCAAAATTAATGGGAAAGCCATAAAATACAATGAACAGGGAGAGATAACAGAAGAAAAGACCTATATAAACGGAAAATTAATAAATTAACTAAAATTAACCGTAAAAAATTTACTCCTAAAAAAAGATTGAGTTTTTAATTGTATTTTTAACTATGCAAAAATCTATCTTTAAAACCCTCGCGAAAATTAATAAAACAATTCTTCCAAGTTTCACAAAACAACGATTGGATTTATCGAAAGCAAAAAAATGGCAAATGGCCTTATTTGGATATCGTTTATGGGTAACAAAAAAAGCATTGGATTGAATAAAAAAAGCAAACAGAACTGTTTGCTTTTTTTAGTGACCACGGCAGGATTACTTTGTGATCCTATAAAGCTCCGCTTTGAAAATAGCACAAACAAAAAACGCTCAAGCAAGCTTGGCGTTTTTCCCTATTGTACTATTTATTCGTGACCACGGCAGGATTCAAACCTGCAACCTCCTGAGCCGTAATCAGGTGCGCTATTCAGTTGCGCCACGTGGCCCTTAATGGGCTGCAAATATAAAAATATATTGTTGATAATCTAACTTATACTAAAAAAATAAAACGATAAGGTTATACGATTTCAGCGCTTAAATCTGCTTGTAATAATTGAGTGCAACGTGGTTTTAATTCCTCATAAGAACCTGTTTTAACCGTACATTTTCCCTTGTAATGAACTATAATAGAACACTGTTCAGCTTGTTCTAGCGTATGACCACAAACACGTATTAAAGTTTCTACTACGTGATCAAAAGTATTCACATCATCGTTAAACAAAACTATTTGATGTTCATTAACTTTTATTTCGGCTACGTCTGTATCTTCTTTTATTTGTTCTTTAGTTGTCATAGGGATTAGAAATTTTATTTTTTAAATATTGCTGCAACCCAGTTATTACGTTCTTTTTTATCAACGAATGTTAAATTAAGTTTAGTACATGTTGCTTTGATTAAATTTAAATCTTCATTGTAAAAGCCGCTTAAAAATAATCGGCCTCCATTTTCCAAACTAGAACAATAAGACTCCATATCTTTTAGTAGAATATTTCTGTTGATATTAGCAATTATAATTTGGTATTTTTTATTCTCTAATAATGAAACATCACCTAAAAACGTTTTAATATTTTTACAATTATTCCTTTCAATGTTTTCTAAAGAATTTTTATAACACCAAGAATCAATATCGATAGCATCAATTTTAGAAGCCCCTCGAAATTCAGCTAATATTGCAAGAACTGCCGTGCCGCAGCCCATATCTAAAACTGTTTTTTTGGAGAAGTCAGTTTCTAATATATGCTGAAGCATCATATAAGTAGTTTCATGATGCCCAGTTCCAAAAGACATTTTAGGCTCAATTACAATCTCATAATCAACATTTGCTTGTGGATGAAAAGGAGCTCTAACGACACATTTTTGATCTACTTCGATTGGATGAAAATTTTTCTCCCAAGCTGCATTCCAATTTACTTGTTCAATTTCTTTGAAAGAATAAGTGATTTCAAATTCGGTAGAATTTAATATTTGAATTTCCTCCAAAATATTTTTATTCCACTCTTTTTTTTGAATATATGCTTTTAAACCTTGATGATCCTCCACAAAACTTTCAAAACCAACATATCCTAGTTCAGCTATTAAAATTTCATTCCCTAAAGACAGTGGTTTTACTAAAAAACTATACTCTAAGTAGACTTGTGACATCACTTAAAAAGAATTTATAATGGCCATAAAACTTTTAGCATCTAGAGCTGCACCACCTATAAGACCACCATCTACATCCAACTTACCAAATATTTCCTCAGCATTTTCAGGCTTAACACTTCCTCCATAAAGAATAGAAACATCCTCTGAGATTGAGGTGTTATAATGTTCAGCGACTAATTTACGAATATATGCATGCATTTCTTGGGCTTGCTCTGGACTCGCAGTTTGTCCTGTCCCAATGGCCCAAACTGGTTCATAGGCAAGAATAACTGACTTCCAACTAGAAGACGGCAAATGAAAAAGCGCATTTTTAATTTGACTTTCAACAACCTTAAAATGATTTTCGCTATTTCTGTCGTCTAACTGTTCTCCAAAACAAAAAATTACTTCCATAGATTCTTGTAATGCTTTATCTGCTTTTTCTTTTAAAATTAAGTCATCTTCATTAAAATATTCTCTTCGTTCACTATGTCCTAAAATAACAGTATTTACACCAACGGCTTTCAACATTTTTGCTGATATTTCGCCTGTAAAAGCACCACTTTCTGCATAATGCATATTTTGAGAAACTACTTTAATTGATGTTTCTTTTAAAAGCTTAGAGGCTTCCAGAAGATTTACAAAAGTGGGAGCAATCATTATCTCGGAATTTGAAGTCTTTTTCAACTCGATTAATTCTGAAATTAATGTTTTGGTCGCTGCCAAATCATTATTCATTTTCCAATTTCCTGCTACTATATTTTTTCTCATTTTTTAAGTTCTAATTTTTGGATCTAACCAACTGTAGATCAAGTCTACAAAAATATTAATAATTATAAATAATGATGCTATTACTATGACCGCACCCATAATTACAGGTAGGTCTAAGGTATTAAGAGCATCTACAATTTCTTTTCCCAAACCATTCCAGCCAAATATAAATTCTACAAAAACAGCTCCTGCCAACATCGAAGCAAACCAACCTGAAATGGCAGTAATTACGGGATTCATAGCGTTTTTTAATGCATGTTTTCTTATGATAGAAAATTCGCTTAACCCCTTCGCTCTGGCAGTTCTAATATAATCTAAACTCAATACCTCCAATAAAGAATTTCGCATTAATTGGCTCACAACGGCCAAAGGCCTAATTCCCAAAACAAGTGCAGGAAGAATTAAATTTTTCCATTGAATGTATTTGCCATTTCCAAAATCATCAACTTCGTAAAGACTACCTGTCATATTTAAACCTGTATACTCATAGAGTAAAAAACCAAATATCCAAGCAAACAAAATAGCGCTAAAAAAAGAAGGAACACTCATACCAAATGTGCTTATTAATTGTATTATTTTATCAATCCAATGATCTTTATTCATTGCTGATACAATTCCTAAAAAAACTCCCAACACCATTGCAATTGTTATGGATGAAATTGCGAGTATAAAGGTATTGGGTAATGTTTCAGCAATAACCGAACTTACTAATTTACCGTTTTTTTGAAAAGACTCTCTAAGGTAAGGGGTCTTTAGTACCACATTGGTATTTAAGACTGAAAATAAAGAAAATCCTATATATTTATTTTTTGAAAAAAAAGTATAATCAACTTCATCCTTACTGTGGAAAGATAACGGTGATAAATCGTTAATATAATAGGTGTATTGCTTCACCAAAGGTTGATCGAAACCATATTTCTTTTTGACAATTGCAACTTGTTCGGCAGTTTCATTTTGACCCAACATCATTCTTGCTGGATCACCAGGTAAAATATTAAACAATAAAAAAATGACAGTTACAACTCCAAAAAGAGTAAGAATAGCGTATCCTATTTTTTGAAGTATATAAATAATCACTATTTTTTATTTGCTACTAATAATTTCGAAGAATCATTCCAATGTAATTTTTGAATAATGGTTCCCTTGCGCAACGAAATCAAAGATGGGTTACTTCGTACTACCGTCTTTAATGCGGTTTCATCACAAAAATAAAAGTCGAAATTTAAATCATTTTGTCTTTTAAATTCTTCCGTCACTTCAAGACTAGATGACGACAATCCAATTACTTTAAAATTATTTTTAATTGCTTTATCGGTTGCTTTTTTAATATTTACAAAACCATTTGACTCGGAATTAGCTACACTATAGACTACCACAACAATAAGTTTTTCTTCCTCTAAGAAAACTGAAGTAAAATCAGTTCCATTTCGCTCCATAGTAAAATCATGGATAGGAGGCTCGTATCCCTCTTGAATCATTATGGTTTCCACTACGTAATCTCCCTCTTCTTTTGGAAAATCTCCATTTGTAATCACAACTTTCTCTGCGCCGTTGTGGGTGAACGTCCAACGATATTCAAAAATTGGTTGCGCAGCATCTTCAGGATAGGACATCCCTTCATTGATATTGGCACCAATTTTATAGGGTCTGAAATCTACTAAGGGTAAATGCTGCAAGACATAGTATCCAAAAGCTAGACATGCAATAAAGGTTGAATACACTATTATTTTTTGAATACTTTTTGAAAATAATGGTTGTAAGTAATTTCTTCCAAAATAGATTACTAACAAAAGAACCAATAAAACGATGTCTTTAGAAAATGATTCCCAGGGAGTTAATTTTATGGCATCTCCAAAACAACCACAATCAGTAACTTTATTAAAATAAGCAGAATAAAAAGTTAAAAATGTAAAAAACACAATCATTAATAAAGAACTCCAAATGGTAAACTTTTTCGCATATCCAATTAATAACATGACTCCAATCAACACTTCAAAAATGACTACAAAAAGGGCGATCATTAGTGCAAAAGGTGAAAAGAATTCTATATTTAAAACATCCGGCGCAAAATAATCCTTTAGCTTGAATGAGAAACCAACCGGATCATTCAGTTTAATTAACCCACTAATAATAAATAATGCACCAACTAAAATTCTTGAAATATTTGTAATTTGTTTCATATCAGAAATCTATTTTTTTATTTCTCTAAAAGAATTAATGCAAAAATTGCATAATTGATCATATCTTGATAGTTGGCATCAATACCTTCCGAAACGAGGGTTTTTCCTTTATTATCCTCAATTTGTTTGACTCTTAATAATTTTTGTAATATTAAATCAGTTAATGAGCTTACTCTCATATCTCTCCAAGCCTCACCATAATCATGGTTTTTGTCCATCATTAATTTCTTAACTATTTCAACATTTTTATTGTACTCAATAATAGATTCGTCAATATTTAAATCGGGCTGTTCTACAACTCCCCTCTCCAGTTGTATCAATGCCATTATTGAATAATTGATAATTCCAATAAATTCACTCACCTGACCTTCATCTACTTTTTGAACTTCATTTTGTTGCAATCCTCTTATTCGCTGTGTTTTTATAAATATCTGATCGGTTAAGGAAGGTAATCGTAGTATTCTCCATGCGCTTCCATAATCTTTCATTTTATTGATAAACAAGGCTCTACAAGTTTCTATAATATTATTGTATTGTTTTGAAGTATCTATCATCAGTATTGTAAGATTTTCCGTAAATTTCGCTTAAATAAATCAATTTAAAAAATTGAAAACAATTAATTGTAAAGGAAAACTTATCGATTTATTAACACCCAAAGTAATGGGTATTTTAAATTTAACTCCTGATTCATTTTATGATGGAGGAAAATTAGGTTCCGAAAAAGAAATTATTTATCAAGCTGAAAAAATGTTAAAAGAAGGTGCAACCTTTCTTGACCTAGGTGGATATAGCTCAAGACCTGGGGCAAATTTTGTTTCCGAAGCTGATGAACTTAATCGTGTCCTCCGGCAGTTAAAACATTAATTAAAGAATTTCCAAATGTCAATTTATCTATTGACACGTTTAGGAGTAAAATAGCAAAAACGTGTATAGAAAACGGAGCTTGTATGATTAACGATATTTCAGCAGGTTTATTAGATCCTCAAATGTTGGAGGTCATTGCAAATTATCAAGTGCCCCTTGTGATGATGCACATGAGAGGCACTCCTGAAACTATGATGCTAAATACAAATTACGAAAATTTAACTAATGATATTCTTTATTTTTTCTCTGAAAGAATTGCAAAAGCACGCGCATTGGGAATTAACGATATCATTGTAGATCCTGGATTCGGTTTTTCAAAAAAACTAGATCAGAACTTCGAATTATTTGATGATTTAGAACTGTTTTCATTTTTGAACACTCCAATTTTAATTGGTATTTCAAGAAAATCAATGATTCAAAAAATATTAAATATCTCCGCAACAGAATCATTAAACGGCACCACAGCACTCCATGCAATTGCACTTCAAAAAGGGGTTTCTATTCTAAGAGTTCATGATGTTAAGGAAGCGTTTGAAACGATTAGTCTTCTTCAAAATTTGAAGTTTCATTAATAAAAAGTACTTTTACAAAAAGCTCAAACTCATTGGAATTATTTGATATTAGAATTATAGACATGATAGATATCGTACTAGTTGCGTTTCTGTTGTACTATATATACAAATTAATAAAAGGAACCGTTGCTATCAATATTTTTCTTGGTATTGTAATTGTATATGCCATTTGGAAAATAACAGAGCTTTTAGAGATGGAGATGTTTAGCAAGATACTTGGTGGATTTCTTGGAGTTGGAATGGTGGCTCTGGTGGTGGTTTTTCAACAAGAGATAAGACGTTTCTTATTAATGTTAGGGTCTACTAATTTTAGTGCTAGAAAGAAAATCTTAAAGCAGTTTAGATCGACCTCAGACAACAAATTAGAATCTTCCATTGAAGCAGTAACACTCGCTTGCAAAAAATTAAGTAAATCTAATACAGGGGCACTACTAGTATTTAAACGAAATAATAGTTTAGATTTTGTAAAAAGTACTGGCGACGAAATGTTTATTGAAATTAATCAGGCTATTATTGAAAGTATATTTTATAAAAATAGTCCACTGCATGATGGAGCAACAATCATAGAGGAAGGAGTTATTACCGCAACTAGAGTGGTGCTTCCTGTAACAAATGATCATGAAATACCTCAGCGTTTTGGCTTGCGACACAGAGCAGCGATAAGTATTTCTGAAAAAACAGATGCAGTTTGCATAACAGTGTCGGAAGAAAACGGACAAATATCATATATTAAAGATGGTAACTTTGTTTTATTTGACGACATGGAAAATTTAAATGAACTTTTGGAAGACGACTTAGTATAATTAAACAGTTTGCTCCTTTAAAAATTGAACTTCGTAAAGATTTTTATAATATCCTTTTTCTTTCTGAATCAAATCGTAGTGAGAACCAATTTCAACTATTTTACCTGCTTCCATAACAATAATTTTATCTGCTTTTTTGATGGTAGCAAGACGATGAGCTATAATAATTGAAGTCCTCCCTTTTGTAATTTTATCGGTAGCAATTTGTATCATTTCCTCGGAGTAAGAATCCACAGAGGAAGTAGCTTCATCTAAAACTAAAATACTCGGGCTACTTAAGTAAGCTCTCAAAAAAGCCAGTAATTGTCGTTGACCTGAAGATAACATAACTCCTCTTTCCTTTACGTTGTAATGATAATTATTAGGCAATTCGTTAATAAATTTATGTACACCTATTTCTTTAGCAGCCTCAATAACTTGTTCTTCAGAAATGTTTTTATTGTTAAGAGTGATATTATTAAAAATAGAATCTGCAAATAAAAAAACATCCTGTAGTACAACAGCTATATGACTTCTCAAAGATTTTAAAGTATAATTATTTATGAGTTTATTATTTATGGAAATTTCTCCACTATCAATTTCATAAAAACGAGACAATAAATTAATAATAGTCGATTTACCAGCGCCTGTTGCGCCAACTATTGCGACCGTTTCCCCTTGATTTACAGTAAAAGAAATTCCTTTGATGACTTCCTCATTTTCAATATAACTAAAACGAACCTTCTTAAATTCTATCGACCCATCAGCTCTATCTAATAGTAAAGTTCCTTTATCCTCAATTTTAGAGTTAGTGTCTAAAACATCGAAAACTCTCTGTGCAGCAACCATTCCCATTTGTAGGGTATTAAATTTATCAGCAATTTGTCTGAGGGGTCTAAACAGCATTTGAGACAATTCGATAAAGGCGACTATAACTCCTAGGGTAATAATTCCACCCTCAGCGGCATTTAACCCGCCATACCAGACCACTAAACCAATTGAAACAGAAGAGGCCATCTCGGCTATCGGAAAAAATATGGAGTTATACCAAACTGTTTTTACCCAGGCTCTTTTATGTTTTTCATTGATTTTTTTAAACTCTTTATATTCTGTTTTTTCACGGGAAAAAATCTGTACGATTTTCATTCCAGTAATTCGTTCTTGAACAAAGGAGTTTAAATTGGCAACTTGAGCTCTAACTTCCTCAAAAGCAGATTTCATAGCTCTCTGAAATACTCTGGTAGCATATAATATAATAGGTAAAATTGAAAACACAATAAGCGTTAGCTGCCAACTTTTGTAGAACATCACGCCCATGATTACTCCCATTTTAAGTAGATCACTAATTATCACAAACAGTCCCTGACTAAAAATACTCGAAATTGTTTCTATATCATTAACTGCTCTAGTTGTTAACCTCCCAACCGCACTGGTGTCGTAATATTTTTGCTTAAAACCAAGCATTAATTTAAACAGTTTTACCCTAATATCCCTTATAACATTTTGCCCTAGCCAATTCGTGAAGAATATAAAAGTTAACATAAAGATAACTTCCAAAATCAAAACACCAACCATTAGACTAATATAAAAAACAAGGTTTTCCATGTCCTTTGGAACTATGGACTCGTCAATTGTTTTTTGCATAATCAAGGGGCGTAAAACTCCCAAGACAGATATCAAAACTGCGGCTAAGGCAACATATAAAAATGTTCCTTTATAATTGTTTGCATACCCTAATAGTCTTTTAAAAAGATTTAAATTAAATGCCTTGCCTGATTCTGTCATTTTTTTAACGTAGTATTCTTTAATTCATTTTAATTTGCTCAGGATAAATCACTTTAGTCAATACTAAGCCTTTTGCTGGTGCAGAAGTTCCTGCCTTACTTCTGTCTTTGCTTTTTATAATTTCGTGAAATTCAGACAGCGATGTTTTTTCAAAACCAACATCTAGTAGGGTTCCAACAATTGCTCTTACCATATTTCTTAAAAAACGATCTGCTTTAATGGTAAATACTAACTGGTTCCCTACAGATTCCCAGCTTGCAACTTTTACATCACAATAATACGTTTTTACATCGGAGTTGGAGCGTGAAAAACATTGAAAATCTTTATAGTTCAATAGCTCGTTTGCAGCCAGATTCATTAAATCAATGTTTGGTTTCTGATGAATTAGATGAGAAAAGTCTTTCGTAAAAGGATTTTTTTCTAATGAAACTATATAGTGATACTCTCGTTCTAAAGCACTAAAACGGGCATGTACATCGTCGTTAACTTGAAATAAATTCTGAACAGATATATCATTAGCTAAA
>UPTG01001454.1_pt1 | contig 17400 bp, 10 predicted proteins | sample 2160121 | NCBI WGS metagenome assembly UPTG01 (sample SAMN06266255, study PRJEB28933) | marine metagenome | isolation source: Columbia River Estuary | place: USA:Columbia River Estuary, USA | collected 2014-07-27
TCAACCCTTTCCCAGCTGTTAATATAGGCACCCCTTGGCGCCGATAGCATTAGAAGGTGATGGTGCTAAACGGCGAGCATTAAGCTTAATCTAAGCATTAAAAGACACCACAAGTGTTCGTCGCAACACCGATTTTTCAGAAACCATCCAAATTCCAAGTGTAAAAATGCCATTATTTCTAATCCGCCGACATTCTGATGGCGTAACTGTCCTCATGTTCGGGTCAATTGAAGAGAGACGAAGCTCTCTTACCCATAAAAATTAGAAACGTTGGCTGTAGCACTACTCTGAAATCGGTACCGCTGAATCACGGTGGCACCCTCTTTTGAACGGAGCCTAAGGCGCTCACAGGGAGAACTCATATGACTGTAGGGGTCGCTTGGGAGCAAATAGGCTCACAGGCGGGGGAGGATGCCCTCCGCCGTTTGATCAATGAATCACCACAAGATTTCTTTGGAGATGTTGCTCGGCGTAACATTCATTGGTTCGATGCTCAGGCCAAACAGTGGGTAAACTTTGACCTTGCCGCTCAGTGCTGGGCGGGGTTTGCTGCAAATACAGGAGAGTTCGTCACTTCCGGCGCGCTCGCGCAGGACGAAAGCCCTTGGAGTTCTGTACTTGACGAAAGCCAGGCGCCCTATCTCCGCTGGTTTGTTGGGGCGCAGACTAACGCTTCCTTCAATGAAATCGACCGTCATGTGTTGCAAGGTCGCGGTGCCAATAAAGCCCTAATTTTTGAGGGTGATCGCTGGGACCCTTCAAAGAATGGCGGCCGAGGTGGCCCCGTAACCGAACAGCAGTTTAGCTACCGCGGGTTGCTGCTCGAGGTAGTCGTTCGCGCTCGCGTGCTCACCAACTTAGGGTTGAAGACGGGTGATCGCATCGCGCTGAACATGCCGAACATCCCCGAGCAGATTTTTTATATTCTCGCGGCGCAGCGGTTGGGCATTATCTACACGCCGGTGTTTGGCGGGTTTTCAGCCAAGACCCTGTCTGATCGTCTGCATGACGCCGGAGCTAAGGTCGTTATCACCGCTGATGGCGGCTACCGCAACGCTGAAGCCGTTCCTTTTAAGAGCCAGTACACCGACCCAGCACTCGATAATTATGTTCCTAGAGAAGCCGCACTTAAGGCGCTATCGGACACCCTCAACGACTATCCCGATATGGCAGATAGCCAAGGGCTTTTAGAGGCCGTTACCCATGCGTTAGCCGGAGAGATCACCCTCGAACGTGCCGATATAATGCGAGAACTTGGCGGTATTTTGGCCGAAATGCCCAATATAACTCCAGAAGTCAGCGCCAAACTGCGTACCGAGGTTGCGATAGCTTTATCACAAGTTGGTCACGATATTAGCAAAGTTGTGGTGGCTCGATACACAGGCCAGGAGGTCATTGAATATGAGCGAGATGCCTATTCAGACGATTTAGTAGCAACCGCCAAGCAGGAATTTTTGGCTGAGCTCAAAGCAAAGGATATGGCTTATTTTGACACCCTGAGCGACACCGATTTCCAAGCAACTCTGTATCGATTGGAAGCTGTGGTTCCCGTGGAAGCCAACTGGCCACTGTTCATAATCTACACCTCTGGCTCTACCGGAAAGCCCAAAGGCGTGGTTCACACCCACGGAGCCTGGTTAGCCGGAGTTACGCATTCAATGCATGCAGTATTTGAAGGCACACCTGACGATGTCATGTATGTCGTTGGCGATCCTGGCTGGATTACGGGCCAGTCATACCTCATTGCAGCACCACTCTCGATGGGTATGACCACGGTAGTTTGCGAGGGCTCACCACTGTTCCCTCATGCAGGACGTTTCGCGGCAACCATTGAGAGATATGGCATTACTTTGTTTAAAGCGGGCTCTACTTTTTTAAAGGCGGTGATGACTGACCCCGCAAGCACTCGAGACATGGCTGCCTTTGACATGAGCTCACTGCGTGCCGGCACCTTTTGCGCGGAGCCGGTGTCGCCGGCGGTGCAGCAATTTGCCATGGAAAACATTTGCTCCCATTACATCAACTCTTACTGGGCAACCGAGCACGGCGGCATTGTGTTTTCGTGTCACTCCGGCGGTTATAAAGATCTTCAGCCTGATGCCAAAACTTGGGCCCTTCCCTGGATACAAGCTCAAGTTAGAGTTGCAGAATCAACCGGGGCCGATGGCGTATCCCAGTGGCGCGAGGCGGAGGTGGGCGAGAAAGGTGAGTTAGTAATCACTAGCCCCTATCCATATTTAGCGCATACGTTGTGGGGTGATAAAGAGCACTTTGGGAGCGAAAACTGGTGCGGTGACGTCGAGCGCTTCAAGGCGGTTTATTTCGATCGCTGGAGCGAGGGCTACAGCTACACTCAGGGTGATTACGCACGGCGTCATGAAGACGGCGGATTCACACTTCACGGCCGCTCGGATGACGTTATCAATGTCTCAGGTCATCGTATTGGCACTGAGGAGATTGAAGGCGCCATTCTGCGGGACAAAACACTGCGGGAAGACTCACCATTGGGCAACGTCGTAGTTGTGGGCGCACCTCACGATGAAAAAGGCGAAACCCCAGTCGCTTTCTTAGTCGCCGCTCCTGGCCGTAAATTAAATGATGATGGTTTCAGTCGCTTGCAGGTACTTGTGCGCAGTGAAAAAGGCGCCACCGCAGTTCCATCAGACTTTCTTGTGGTACCCGCATTCCCCGAAACCCGTTCGGGTAAGTATATGCGTCGCACCCTACGAGGACTGCTTCTTGATGCCCCCTTGGGCGACATCTCAACTTTAAAGAATCCCGAGGTTGTCGACGTTATTCGGGACGCCATCAGCCAGTGGCGCGATCACGGCGCGCTCGCGCAAGCCCGACAGATTGTGCAAACCTGGCGCTATATCAGACTTGAAATACACCGCCTGACGGACAGCCATACTGTCGCCCTGCTGGCTATCACCAATCCGCCAGTTAATGCCTTAAATGAGCGGGCGCTGGACGAGCTGCACACGGTTATTCACCAAATCAAACATCAAAGCGATATCGACGCCTTAGTTGTGACTGGGGCACGGGGCACTTTTGTTGCAGGTGCAGACGTTAAAGAGTTATTAAAAATTGGGGAAGTTGGCGATACCGCTTCAGCATTAACGCCCCCCCACGCAGCGCAGGCCGCCTTCGCCGCGATAGAAAGTCTCGATATGCCCGTTATCGCCGCCATAAACGGTCCGGCATTGGGTGGGGGTAACGAGCTACTGCTGTCCTGCGCCTATGTGATTGCCGCGGACCAAGCCACCTTCGGCCAGCCCGAAGTCAACCTTAACTTACTCCCGGGTTATGGCGGCACTCAACGCTTAACGCGTAAATTGCAGGACCGCCAAGGTGATGAGGGCGTCGCTAACGCACTGGGCATTATGCTCAGGGGCCGCCCCATCGACTCTGAATGGGCGCAACGCATAGGGTTAGTGGATGAGGTCGTACCGGTTGGCAGTGAATCTGCCCTCAATCGTGCGATGTCCCGTTTACGCGAGCATTTTGCCGGTAACAGCCAGATTTCTGGCGTTTTGGACCGCCACAAGGCACTGCTCGCTCAACGCGAGGACGCATTGTTACCCAGTAACAACATCAAGGAACACCCAGAGGTAACAGCCGCCCTTGAGCAGCTTGCAGCTGGCGGGCGTGAACATGTTGCCCAACGTATCCTTGAGGCCACCTTCACCGGTTTAGAGCAAGGCGTCACCGCAGGCCTCGACGCCGAAGCACGTTTATTCGCTGAGTCAGTGTGTGACCCCGCTTCGGGACCCACAGGAATCACTGCGTTCCTTGAAAAGCGCAGTTCGCCATTACCCTGCCAACCAAAGACGGTGCCACCCTACCCCGGCGAGGAGCAACTCGACGAGCTCGAATCGTCGGGCAATCTCCTGCCCGTGGGCGCGAGTTTTTTCCCGGGTGTAACGCCCATACCCAGTCATCAGTATGGCTGGGGAGTCGCCAGGTCTAGCCTCGATGGTGCACCGGAGCATGGCGACCCCAAAGTAGCTGAGCGCAAACTGGTATTCCCAACCCCCGAACCGAAAGCCGCCGAAGCGCTGATATACATTCTCGCATCGGAAGTTAACTTCAACGATATCTGGGCTATCACAGGCATACCGGTTTCGCCTTTTGATGCCCGAGAATCTGATGTTCAGGTAACTGGCTCAGGAGGCGTTGGTATAGTGGTATCACTCGGTGCCGAGCTGGTTTCGGAAGGACGACTGTCGGTAGGGGACTTAGTGACCGTTTATTCGGGACAAAGCGAGTTGATGTCGCCTGACCAGGGATTAGACCCCATGGCGGCAGATTTCCGCATTCAAGGATACGAGCGTAACGACGGCTGTCACGGTCAGTTCCTAGCCGTTCAAGGACCACAGCTACACCCTAAACTGAGCTCACTAACCTTTGAAGAAGCAGGTTCTTATGGCCTAACCATGGGCACCATTCAAAGAGCCCTATTTACCACGTTGAATATTGAAACGGGGCGACGCCTTTTCGTTGAAGGTGCCTCCACAGGTACGGGCTACGACTGTCTTAGAAGCGCAACAGCTAGCGGTCTTTCTTGCTTAGGCATGGTATCCAGTGACCAGCGGGCAACCCGGGTCACGGCGGCTGGCGGCTCACCCATCAACCGTAAAGACAGCCGCTGGCAGGATATTTTCACTGCCGTACCAGACGATCCAAAAGAATGGCAAGCTTGGCATGAAGCGGGCTTACCTTTCGTCGCCGCTGCAGAGGACGCTGTCGGCGGTAATATCGACTATGCGGTATCACATGCAGGCGAAAATGCGTTTCCTAGAACGTTCCAGCTGCTGGGTAATAACGGCGTGCTGGCATTTTACGGCGCATCTTCGGGTTATCGCTTTACCTTTTTAGGCAAACCCGGCGCCTCTTCCCCTGCCACCATGTTTCGTAGGGCTGGTTTAAGACCAGGGCAAACCATCTTGATTGTATATGGACCCGGAGCGGATGATGGCATCGTTGATAATGTTGCGATTGAAGCCATAGAAGTCGCTTGCCAAAACGGCGGCCAAGTTGCCGTTTTGGTCGACACTATCGCCCAGCGGGAGTTCGTCAGTTCTCTGGGGTTTGGCCCAAGGGTTCGGGGCGTCGTTAGCATCGAAGAAATTGCGAAACGCTTGGGTAACGACTTTATGCCTCCGGGACCTTTTCCAGGCATGCCAGATCCGTTTACCGAGTCACTGGCTTTTCGCGAGGCTGTGAGAGAGTTCTCCGACAAAACACTCAAGCCCATCGGCTCCGCTATTGCCCCAGCGCTTAGAAACACATTAGACAAACGTGGACTACCTGACATTGTCTTTGAACGGCGCGGACGGGACGGCCTTGCCCTTGCTTCCGCACTGGTAAAACCCAACACCGGTCGGGTGGTCTATGCCGAAGACCTTGAGGGACAGTGCTTTAGCTTTTATGCACCTCAGGTCTGGACGCGTCAGCGACGCATACTCATGCCTACAGCGGAGATTCGAGGCACACACCTCAACACCTCAAGAGAGTTCGCCGAAATGCAGGAGCAGATCGCCTCAGGTCTGCTCGCTGTACTTCCGCCTACACCCGTCACCATGGATGAGCTTCCCGAAGCTCACCAAGCCATGTGGGAGAACCGCCATCAGGGCGCTAATTACGTTGCAGTGCACGCCTTGCCGCGGGAAGGCCTGAAAACCAAAGACGAGCTTTATCGAGCCTGGGCATTGCGAGATGCGGCAGAGCGCGGTGAGCAAATAACTCAAGTAGAAACCGGCTCAGCAGGAGCGCTCCGATGAATGATTTCGTGCAATTCACCGATGACATGACCAGTCAGTCCAAGTCAGGAAAAAGACTGGACAATAAATCGATTATCTTAACGGGCGCTGCCGGATCGATTGGCCGGTTTATTACCCGACAATTGCTCTGCGAGGGTGCCAGAGTGATGATGACAGGGCGTGATATCAGCAAGCTTGAGGAGTTTGTAGATTCACTCTGCGATGACGGTTTTGACAGGGAAAACATGGTGGTTACTGTGGGCGATTGCGCCGACCCTGAAGTTTGTCGACGAATCGTTGCGGACACCGTGGAGGCCTTCGGCACCATTGACGTGCTGGTCAATAATGCCGGTGCAGCAGGCCCCAAATACACGCTAAGAGATATTCCCTTTTCAGATGTAGAAATGAAGACCGCCGGATCCGATCAAACGATGTTCGATTCCGCCATGAACCTATTGGGCGCACCGTGGAACATGGCGCGTGCGGCCGCTCCACATATGTCAGTGGGCGCATCCATCATCAACGTATCGACAATCTTTTCGCGAACGCACTATTTTGGTCGCATACCCTACGTGGTCCCCAAGTCTGGCCTAAACGCCCTGTCCAAGGGACTCGCGCTTGAGCTTGGGGAAGAGCAAGGCATTCGTGTCAATACTGTATTCCCCGGACCGATTGAGTCTGAGCGTATCGACACGGTGTTTGCCCGCATGGACGAGCTTCAGAACCTGGAGCCGGGCAGCACGGGCCGCGAATTCCGCGACCTCATGATTACGACTCGCGAAGGTGAAGAAGGGCTTGAATACCGCTACCCAACACCCACCGATGTGGCCTCTTCAATTACTTGGCTCGCCTCAGGGGAATCTGCTGCGGTTTCGGGTCATGCGGTTGAGGTCACTAACGGTATGCAGGTGCCTGCTCAGAGTCGATCTCAGCTTGTGTCCTGGCCCGATAAGCGGCTAGAAGATTTATCAGATCATATTGTGCTGATATTGGGCGGCTCCGACTACGAGGAAGCCGTGACCTTCGCTGAGCGACACACTGAGAGTGGCGCACGAGTGCTGCTAGCATTTAGAAATCTTGAGTCAGTAGGCCACGCACGGTCGATTATCCAAGCACGAGAGCTTGAATCCGTTCAACTTTCGCACCTTGACCCCTTGCGCCGGGAATCTGTAGACAGAACCATGCAATTCATAGACGACCACTTCGGCCGACTTGATGGCGTTATTGTTCTTCCGCAGAAGAAAAATGGTCAATATGGTTACTCAATCTGTTCAGCAACCGACGACGATGTAGAGAATTTCGTCAAGGACGAGGTCGTGGCACCCGTAGCTTTTGCCTCCACCCTCGCCACCAACTTAAGCCGCTGGTTTGGAAAATGTGATCCCCCCGCCATTACCTATGTCACCAACGCCAGTGATGGACATGGTAATTTACTGAATGAAGTCATTCGTGCGTCTAATGAAGCCCTAATTCGCGGTTGGCGCCATGAAGATGAAACACTAAAAGCAGCGGGAGAACTTTCTTGGTCAGTGCAACCCAACCAGTTGGTGCGCTACGACACTGAGGATAGAGATGCCCTCCCCTTTGCGGCAGATTGGGCTGCAACCCTCACTAACCGCGTGCGGCAGATGGATCCGATTAACCTCTGGATTCCCAAGGATATTAAACGCGCCACAGGTAAAGGCGCCATGCCCACATCGCTGATGCGTGTTTTACCCGGCTTGCACAAAGGAAAAACCGCCGTCATCACAGGTGGCAGCCTTGGCATAGGCCTACAATTGGGACGCTACCTCGCTATCGCCGGAGCCCGGGTGCTATTAAGTGCTCGCAGTGAAGCCAAACTTATAGAGGCAAAGGCTGAAATTGTTGCGGAGCTTAGTGGCATTGGCTACCCCAATGCTGACAATCGAATTCATGTGCTTGCCAATATCGACGTTGGAGATCCGGCGGCGCTAGAAACATTGCATCAGCACGCAGTGGACCTCTTCGGTCAAGTCGATTTTTTAATTAACAACGCGGGCATTTCCGGTGCCGAGGAAATGGTTGTTGATATGACCCTAAAAGACTGGGATCGCACCATGGAAGCGAACCTAATCTCCAACTATTCTCTAATACGTAAGTTTGGCCCGCTGATGAAAGATAAAGGGCGGGGCTCGATACTTAACGTTTCAAGTTATTTTGGTGGTGAGAAATACGTGGCCGTGGCCTACCCCAACCGCGCTGACTACGCCGTGTCCAAGGCGGGACAACGTGTGCTCGCCGAGATCCTGTCTCGCCATCTTGGACCAGAAATTCAGATCAATGCCCTGGCACCTGGCCCTGTTGATGGAGCACGACTTCGAGGATTGGGCGATGCCCCGGGTTTATTTGATCGTCGCGGGAGATTAGTTCTCGAAAACAAACGCCTTAATCAGGTCCATGCAGCCATCATATCTGCTGTCGCCGATGGCTATCCGATTGAAGAGATCAGGAAACTCTCCGCTAATGCCGTTGAGGTTCTTCCCACCCACAACCTACCTTCCGTACTAAGCCGTCTTTACTCACAAGTAAAAGACTCAGGGGGAACAGGAAGCTCGAGTAAATGCCTGCTGCACATGGGCATGGCAGTCAAGCTCGTCGAGCGATTGGTCAACGCAGGTATTTTTACGACTGAAGACAAAGACGAGTTCTTGGGCTCTTTCGTCGACGCGCCCTCTCCCTTCTTTGACAAGGAAGCCTGCAAAAGATCGGCGACCCAGATCGAGTCGGGAATTTTAAATCGACTGCACCTTCATAAAATGCCAACAGATGAGCAAGTCGGCTTGTCGACCGTATTTCACCTCGCCGATGAAATCGTCAGTGGTGAGACTTTCCACCCTTCCGGCGGCCTGAAATTTGACCGGTCGGTGACCGAAGGGGAATTACTCCTATCACCAAGTGAAAAAGATTTGGCTCGGCTTAGTGGCAAGCGCGTCGTGATATTAGGCGACTGCATGCGTAATGAGATCACAGAAATTGCGAAGGGGTTTAAATCGAATGGTGTTGAAAAGCTGTGGATCTTGACGCGCTCTGAAGAAACCAAAACCACGCTATATCACGCACTCGAGTGTGACAGTGTGGAAAATATCGACGTGCGCTGCATCGGTGACGATATCGAGGGTGCCCTAGATAACTTGCTGCGCCATGACGGCGGATTCGACGTTGTTGTCAGCAGCCCCTTTGAGCGCTTACCCCTAAATGCGCTGGCGGGAGACCGCGGTGGTGACTGGGATCGCGTGCTATCCGATGAACAGTTCCGGCAACTCGTTCACCAGCAGCTTACCCATCATTTCCGCAGTGCACGGATTGCGGCTTTGATACCCAGCTGCCAAATCGTATTGCTTACGCCCGAGACCTCTTTAGCATCAACCCGTGAAGAGTTTGCGTTAGCGCTATTTGTAAAGAACTCGCTGCATGCTTTCACGGTGACCCTAGGGGTAGAGGGCGAGCGCCTTCCCACTGTCCCAGCGGTTAACCAGGTGCAACTTACCCGACGGGCGCACACGGAAGAACCTTCTAATGACCAGGAGCTCTCTGAGGAAATGGAGCGATTAGTCGCTGCCGTGATGCAATGCTCGGTTCCCGCTCCGTCGCCAAAAGAAAGTCGTTATCTGTCAAAGATCTTCCGAGGAAATGCTGTGACGGTGTAAATACGGCGTATGGAAAGCGAAACAGGAGTCCAATAGGGCTCCTTTTTTTTGCGACACAATGTGTGCCACAGTTGGGATAAAACTGAGGCTTTCACACTCAAGCTAAGACAAGCGCTGTCCCCTCGCGCAATACGCGTCGCCAAATTACAAGCGTTGAGATTGTGGGGTTGGTAGAACGAAAAAACCTCATTGCTTCAAAGCTTTTTGTATTTAGCACAACCCGCTGAGATTAAGGCGATTTAAGATGGCGGACACAGGCCGCTACTCGCTTAACTGCACCACACAGCGCTGCTCGCCGAGAAACTGCTCGACATCCTCGTCGTACTCAAAGTTTTTACGATAATCTGCCATGTAGCCACGGGCATGATCTCGTAGGCGCTTGCGTTGCAGGGCAGCGCAATAGCGACGTACATCCTCTACCGTTTCGAGTATGAGTGGGGGCACAGTGACCGTTTCGCCTTTGCTATTTTTAGCAACCATAGTGAAGTAGCAGGTATTCGTGTGTCGGCGCGCGCCTGTCTGAATATTTTCAGCAACGACCTTAATTCCCACAACTAATGACTTGGTACCCACATAGTTAACGGAACCCATCAGCGATACCACCTCCCCAACCTCGACCGGTTCGAGAAATTCCACCGCATCAACACTTACCGTCACACAATAATTACCGGCGTGCTTGCTCGCGCAAACATAGGCGACCTTGTCCATCGTCGACATAAGAGTGCCGCCATGCACCTTGCCGCCGAAATTTGCGAAGGCGGGAACCATTAATTCAATAATGGTGCGTTGAGAGTAAGAAACAGGGTGGCCTTCTTGCATCGGCTTCTCCACGGTTTGCACTGGGGTCTGGGGCAATGCTACATCACAGCAAGACAACGTGTTTATTTAAATTACCGAAAGCCATTGTTCCTAGAATAGCCATCGGTAGCACCGCCCTAGCGGGTGCGCTGACTGGGGCAGCGGTGTCGCCCTACGGCAAAGCCTCGCAGTGCTCGATGCTTGGTTTTTCTGCCTGTAACGCGCTTGCGCCAAACATTGAATGAGCGAGGCTTCAACTCCCTGCGCATAAGATTAATAACCCTAGACTCATCGAGCCCATATTCGGTCTCAATGACCTCGAAAGGGGTTCGGTCCTCCCAGGCCATTTCGATCACCCGGCCAATGTCATCACTGGAAAGTCGATTTGTGAAATTACTCAAAAGTATGCTCGATCCGCGGACAGCGCGTTTATTTTGTTATTTATACGAGGCGCTAACGTGATGAGTTCTCATTGTCCGGGCATTTTTTCAAGGGTGCGCTTTGTGCGCAGCCCCCTAAACTAAAAACCTAAAACTTGGGTGTATTTAGCGCATGAAAAAATTTCACCACCACTACATGCATTCGGTTGAAGTGGCGATCACAAATGATGGATTTTAGAGCATAAAAAAACCGCTATCCCCTCTAAAATCGAGGCAAACTGAGATTACTTTGCTAAACTCCGTGCATAATTATTATAAAATTGGTGATCAAAAATGGCGTCTTTCGTTACTCAAATTTCAATCGCAATCCTGCTAGTTTTCCTCAGCGCGTGCTCAGATTCAGACGATCCCACGCCCACACCTACACCGCTCCCAGAACCCGCGCCTGAACCTGAACCTGAACCCACTCCCTTTCAGGTTCTTTATGATCAAGGTGTAGATCAATACCTAGGTGAGTACTCACCGATGACGTCGGAGACCGTTGGAGATATTGTTCAGCACACATTTGGCTCTGGCGATGGTCCGCTGTGCCTTGTCGGCGGTGAATACACTATGGCAACCCGGGAAGGATCTGCCGAAGAACTAATGATCTTTTTAGAGGGCGGAGGTGCCTGCAACAGCTTGCTTTGCCAGGCGACACCAAGTGCCAGCCCCGGCATGCCTACCTTTGGCATACTCAACCCAGCATCCTCCAACAATCCAGCGGCTAACTTTAATGTAGCTTACCTGCCTTACTGTGACGGCTCGGTATTTTCGGGGGATGTCGATATTGATGACAATGACGATGGCACGGTGGATCGCTATCATCGAGGCCTGAAGAATCTCTCAGCATCAATCGATGTTATTGCCTCAAACTTTCCAGCACCATCGCGCATTTTATTGACCGGTAACAGCGCCGGTGGTTTCGGCACCGACTACATGCTGCCGCTGGTGCGAAAGTTGTATCCAGATACTCCCATTGATTTAGTCAACGACTCTGGCGTAGGTATTTCGAGGCCCGGCTACGTAGACTTCGTGAGTCAAGAATGGAACGCAACCCGATTCATTCCTGAAGGCTGCGAAACTTGTGTCAGCCCTGAAGGACATACGACCGGATACCATATTTTTCAACTGAATGAAGATCCCAATCTTCGAATGGGGTTCATGAGCACCAAGCAGGATTCTGTTATCGCAGATGTCTTCGTGGGTATTGGTGGCGAGGCCTTTGAAGCCGCGCTCCTTCAGGAGATGGCGGTTCTAGAGGAAGCACATCCAGAACGCTTTCGCAGCCTCATTGCCGATGGTAACAGCCATACGTTTATTCAGGCTCAGTTCGAACGCGAGGTCGCGGGCATACCTGTTTACCAGTGGGTTGCAGACATGCTGAGTGGCTCTGCAGATTGGCAAAGTATTTCAGATTAGAGCTATTAGATTAGAGCTATTATATTAGAGCTATTAAAGTTAAACCAACACCGAGTCGGGTAATGCGGCAATACCCGCACCGACTCGACTTTTTTGTGCCGAGTAAAGCAGAATCCGAGGCATCTTTACTGCCGCGTCTCACGGCCTTGCTGCAAAATTCCGTCAGCTATAGGCCTTCACGCCCGACTAACCGCAGTGTTGAATTCCACTGAACTACTCATTGAGCGGGAGCCTACTGCCATGGTGAGGGGCACAATTCACTAGCAACTATTCTGGCTTAGCATCGTGAAAGATGTTCTGAACATCTTCACAAGCATTTAACAGGCCCAAAAGCTTCTCAAATTGCTCGAGCTCATCACCACTGATAGGCGTCTCCCCTTTTGGTACGAATTGAATTTCGTCCACTTCAAAGTCAACATTGGGGAATGCTTCTGTCAGGGTATTGCGCGTCTTGGCGTACTCAGTATTAGGCGACAATACCGTTAACATGCCATCTTCATTCTCGACATCAGTAACGTCTACATCTGCCAGCAATAAGGCTTCGAGTACCTCATCCTCATCACCGGGAAAAACAAATACCGCCGCATGATCAAACATATGCGCAACGGTGCCCGGGGTACCCATTTTACCCTTACCCTTAGTGAAAGCAGGCCTCACATCACCGATAGTCCGATTGGCATTGTCGGTCAAGCACTCGACCAACAGCATAGTCCCGCCAGGACCAAACCCTTCATAGCGTGCAACATGATAGTCCTCACCCACACCGGACTCAGCCTTGGCTAGCGCCTTGTCAATGACGTGGGATGGCACTTGATCCTTCTTGGCTCGATCAATCAGTGAGCGCAAAGATAGGTTCGCCGCTGGGTCAGTTCCACCTGCCTTAGCACTGACATAAATTTCTCGACTATAGCGAGAATAAACCGCCGTCTTTACAGCTGCAGTTTTTGCCATCGACAGCTTGCGATTCTGGTACGCGCGACCCATTCAGGACTCCTAGAGGATAGGCTAAGGCATTAGTTTACCGCGAAAACTGCGCCATCGAGCACTTCTGGGCCTTTAATCTCAAGTTGGAGATCGCGACATCAACCACACTGCAGCACCCACGGCGACACCGCCTAACAATTGCATGGGCGCAAACGAAGCGTTTAAAACAGGCACAGAAATTAGCGCTGTAAACAGTGGAATCAAAAAAAGATAGCCACTTGTAACCGCAGCACCGCCAAGTTTAAGCGCAGAAAACCAAAATCCAAACGACAAAATAGAAGCGGGAACAACAAGCCAAATAAACAGCAAAATGTCGCTCACTAAGACCAATTTAATACCGGGTAGATCCATAGCCAACGCGAGAATGAGCACCTCACCCCCCCCCACTAGCATTTGCCATGCATTGAGACTCCAGCCCGTTATCGAAAGCCCGGAGGTCTTGGTAAAAACTGTCGCCGATGCCCAACAGGCAGCACCAACTAACGCGAGTGCAAACCACTGCAACTCGCCCATACCCGCCTGACTCACTCCCGACCCAATGATTAACGCAACACCGGCCATTCCAACCCCTAGCGCGATCAATTGCAGAAGCGGGGGAAACTTACGATTCATAAGCGCCAACATACCCGTAACCCAAATAGGCATCGTCAGGGTCAAAAGTGAAATTGTTGCGGCACTCAAGTGCTCCATGGCAATGAAGCCGGTACCGAATAGCACCGCGGTCTGCAGTGTTCCTACCAGGAATACACCACCGACATCAGACAGTGTCTTTGGGGTCTCAAGCTGCCTACGTAAAGACAACCAAAAAATCGCCAAGGCGCCCGCCAAGGTGAACCGACTGGCCACAAGAACAAGAGGGTGTATACCGTCGACAATAAAGAGCTTAGATACGACAAAGGCCGAAGCCATCAATAAAGTTGAAGCCAGCAGCAGCCAGTAATAGCTCCTGGGGATCATTTTATTTTGGCTCATTATTTTGTCCGAGACGTTCGATAAAAAAATGATAGCTTGTAGGGAACACCTTAGTCAGCCAATGCATAATGCGGGCATCCCACCCCACAAATATTCTAGGTGTTCCAGCGGCCGCATGCCTAAGAATGATTTCGGCAGCTTTATCGGGTGTTGTTTTGGCGACTTGCCGAAACTGGGCATCGCGCTCATCGGCATTGCTAAGTGCCCACTCGCCGTCGGCACGAGCACGCCGGGCTATGTTTGTAGCCACTCCACCCGGGTGGACACAACTCACTTTAATAGTGCTGTTTCGGTACTCTGCTTGCAACGCTTCGGTAAAGCCTCGTACAGCAAATTTCGCAGAGTTATAAGCGCTTTGCCCGGCAACACCGATCATGCCGAAGATGGAAGATACATTTACCAGATGCCCCACGGGAGCTGCCTGTAGCAATGGCAAAAAAGCCCGGGTTGACCACACCACACCCCAAAAGTTGATGGCCATCAACCACTGAAAGGTCTCTTCACTGGCGTCGGCAAAAGGTGCGCCGTAAGCGACGCCTGCATTGTTGAAGACGGCGTCAAGACGGTCAGTTTCCCCAGCAACAAGTCGCCCCCAATTCACGATAGCCCCCTGGTCACCACAATCCACAATATGGGTATGCACAGCGGCCTTTTGCCCATCAAGGCTAGCTAGGGTCTCTTCCAATCGACCCGGATCGATATCACATAACCATAACTCGCAACCTGCAGAATTTAGCTGCTGAGCAAGAGCCCGACCGATGCCATCACCCGCGCCGGTAACAACTGCCTTTTTTCCCGTGAAATACCTCTCTGACATGCTACTAATCTCACCTAAATTTTGAGGTTACACTAGGCTAAGACAACGTAAGGTACAAGCGCTGCGCACCACAACATCAGCTTGTAAGTAGCGACAGAATTGATAACCTTCACGTCAATCCGATGCAACTTAACAATTTAGAAAAAGGGTCTAAAAACATTGATTTCTGCTAACGAAACGTTTGACGGCACCTGGCCGTTTCCGCCCTGCTTTTCAACAGCTGCGGGCTTTAAGCAACATTACATTGACGAGGGGCCACGAGACGGCGAGGTTGTCGTCTTGCTACATGGCGAACCGACCTGGGGCTATTTATACCGGAACATGATTCCAGGCCTCACCGCAAAGTACCGTGTCATCGTTCCCGATCACATGGGGTTTGGAAAATCAGAAACGCCACAAGACAAAGAGTACACACTTAGAACTCATGTAGAGAATTTAGAGGCCCTTATCGAAGAGCTCAGGCTCACTGACATTACTTTCGTGGGGCAAGATTGGGGTGGGCCTATCACGGGCGCTTTTACCGCGAGAAATCCTAAGAAGGTTCAAAGGTTATTCCTCATGAACACCGTATTAGGTTTTGGGGGCGGCAAAGCGAGCGGCGGCAAAACCCCCTGGTTTCAATGGATAGAAAAGCACGCTAATGCTGGCACGCTCGAGGGTATTTTGGGGGAAATGGGGAGTACCGTACTCTCAGTGATGAAAATTATTGGCTTTCAAAACTCTCGTGACGTCTCTGACACCTGGATCGAAGCCTACTCAGCTCCCTTTCCGGACAGAGCGAGCTGCATCGGCGCCATCAGCTTCCCTCTTGACGTTCACGAGGGACGATTCCTCCCCTTCGTGCGTGAAACGCTAGAACATGGGGATCTAGATGCACTGCGGGCCAAACCCGCCATGCTAATTTCAGGCGACAAGGACTTTGGCATTGCCAAGGATCATGCGATCAGTGACTTCAAAGGTTTATTTCCGTCATCACCTATTGTTGATGTTGAAGGTGTCGGGCATTTTTGCCAAGAGGATATTCCAGATACACTGGTGGCCTTGATTGATAGCTTCATCCAATCGAATCCTTGACGCTTTCTTTTAACTGAACAAAAGAGATCCTTACTATGACAACTGCCATCACGCTCCTCGACGGGGGAATGGGACAAGAATTGATCCGTCGTAGCAGCGCCGCGAAACCGCATCCGTTGTGGTCGCTTCAGGTCATGATGGACGAGCCTGAGCTTGTAGCTAACGTGCACCGCGACTTCTGTCTCGCCGGTGCGCGGGTTATCTGCCTAAATACTTATTCAGTTACCCGACACCGACTGCAAATGGGAACTGAACTGCCAGACCTACCCGAGTTGCTAAAACATGCTGGAGACCTCGCGCGGGCAGGTATACAGGCCTCAGGACTTCATGGAATCGATGTCGTAGCATCACTCCCACCTCTGACGGCATCTTATTTAAAACAAAGTCCCCTGAGCCCAACTCAGATGAAAGACGAATATAAGGAGCTTATGGAACTGCAGCGTCATCATGTAGATGGATTTCTTGCGGAGACGCTAAGCTCGGTTGCCGAGGGCGAAGCAGTGCTGCGCGCCGCTCAGGAAGCAGGAACCGGCGTACACCTGGCGTTCACGGTGCAAGATGAAGACGGCACATTGCTACGCTCGGGGGAGTTACTGGAGGACGCGCTGCGGGCTTGCGTGCCGCTGAAACCGCTATCAGTGATACTCAATTGCTCAATCCCTGAAGCCATCGACCAGGGTTTACCGCTGTTAGCACAGGCTACCGAAATATTCGGTGCCTACGCCAATGGCTTTCACTCTGTCACCGCCTTGAAACCTGGGGGAACCGTAGATGTTCTAACGGCAAGAGAAGACCTGACCCCTGCTGCTTACACTGACATGTCGTTGCAGTGGCTCGAGCTGGGTGCTTCTATCCTTGGGGGTTGCTGTGAAGTGGGCCCAGCCCATATTGAAGCGCTGGCCCAGGGAATCATCGGAAAGGGTCGGCAGCTTTCTGGCTTACCTGCCGCAGCCTAGCAACCGAAGGCTTTTACTTCTGGAGCCAACTGTTGCACCAGCCGTTGGCATGCACTCGCTTGCCAGCAAATATTGGGCAGGCACCGTACTCATCATCAATCGCCTGATAAATCGCACAGCTGGTGCATTGCTGTCCGGCACCACCAGGACCCGCTTTCTTTGCCCACTTTGCGGTATCGACCGCGGTATGGTCGGCAACATAACCCAGCGCCGTCGCGGTAGGATCATCTGCTGCAACCACTGGCCCCTGAGCATGTGAAAATCTAGCGATCAGCATTGCCGATGAGGCAACCGCAGCGCCCTTGATGAAGGTTCTTCGAGAGGTATTGTGCGACATAGTAAACTCCGGGATTAGTGTGATATTTCCTTACTTTACGCAAGGCCATTATACACAGCCCTTCGCCGTCTAGATTTTGTCCGACTGTGCTACCCCGAGGCGCTAGCCCGGGCAAACCGTTACCCACCAGCCTTGGCTATTTAAAGACTGCATCAGTGCCCCCTTAAATAGTCTTAAAGGTTATGTATATT
>UPTG01001455.1_pt1 | contig 17400 bp, 16 predicted proteins | sample 2160121 | NCBI WGS metagenome assembly UPTG01 (sample SAMN06266255, study PRJEB28933) | marine metagenome | isolation source: Columbia River Estuary | place: USA:Columbia River Estuary, USA | collected 2014-07-27
TATGGCCGCTGCCCGGCCAATGCCGCGAGATGCGCCGGTAACTAATGCAATGCGGTTATTGAGTGATGTCATTTGCTTATTATTCCTTTGGTTGAATGCCCATCACTGCGCCCCGGCGCAATCGGGTATTCGCCGGTAAAGCAGGCATCACAATATTGCGGCGCATTGGCATTGCGACTGGTTTCGTTCAATGCCCGATACAGCCCATCAATGGAAATAAAGGCCAGACTATCAACGCCAATATGTTCGGCAATGGCATCTGTATCCATGCTGGCGGCAATCAGCTTATCGCGATCAGGTGTATCAACTCCGTAAAAACAGGGATGTGTTGTTGGCGGGCTGGCGATACGCATATGGACTTCTGATGCCCCGGCCTGCCGCATCATATTGACAATCTTGATTGACGTTGTGCCGCGAACAATCGAGTCATCAACCAGAATGACGCGCTTATCACCATCACGAACCGAAGGAAGATAGGCCTGAACCATGACCGGCTCACGGCTGGCACCAAAAAACATTTCCAGAAGCGAGCTTAAATTCTGATCATTTGGCTGCAATCGGAAAACCCCAGCACCACCATTGCCAAATAGCGGCTTAATGATGATGTCTTTATGTTTCTGGCGAAACGCCATAATTGTTTCCGGATCACGGCTGATCAATGTTGCTGGCATCAAATCGGGATAAAGCGTGACAAGCAGCTTTTCCGGTGCGTTTCGGACTTCGGCCGGATTATTGACAACCATGGTTTGCGGGCCAAGCATTTCCAGCAAATGTGTTGCGGTGATATAGGCCATATCGAATGGCGGATCCTGACGCATCAAAATAACGTCAAATTCCTGCAATGACCGTGTTTCTAATTTGCCAGTTTTAAAATGCGCTCCAGCCTGATCATAAAAAGTGACCTCCTGTCCGCGGGCGGTAATTCTGCCCGCATTAAGGCTTAGCCTGTCAGCTGTATAATACCAAAGGCTGTGGCCGCGTTTTTGTGCTTCAAGACCAAGCGCAAAAGTTGTGTCTCCGGCAATGTGAAGTGTTTCGACCGGATCCATCTGAATGGCGATTGCAAGGCTCATCGGACGAATTACAGCCGCTTGTCGGTTTGCAGGATGATGTAATTCACCACCTGCTGGGTAAAGCGAACATCACGTGCATGCGAAACCACACGGTTCATTTCGTCCGCATTTGCCGCAACGCCCGATAGATAGACCGTGCCATTGACAACATCGATGCTGAAATTCAGTGACGAAATAGCGCTGTCAGTAATGAGCTTGGTGCGTAAGGTTGCGCTTGCCGCAAGATCTTTGGCAATATCTTTGATCGAAGATGAATCGGTAACCTGCAATTCATTGACCACTTCGCGAACCCCGCGAATTTCCCATGCCAATTTTGTTGCCAATATTTTTTCTTCTGGTGTTTTTACCTTGCCGGTCAGCAGAACCGCACCATCATTCACCGAGACATCAACTGCCGTCACAAGCGAAAAGTCGTTTTTGATAAACCGATCGGTCAGCTTGGCATGAATTTGGGTATCAGCAACCGATGTGGAAAGCCCTTTTTCGGTAGATGAGGCAGCAACGGCAGCCGTTCCAACGCCAAGAAGGGCACTGGCGCATCCCGAAAGGCCAATGCTGGCAAGCAAGAGAAAAATGGCAGTTGGCACGAAACGCGCCCGACGAACAGCTGGCATATGTGCATTCCTAATCGCTTGAGGTCTAATTTCCCTAATGTGACGCTTTGCGAATCATCGGTCAAGGTCATTTGCGGTAAATCACCATGCATTACGAATATGGGTAATCTTGCCAATTCCAAAGTTTTGACCGGCTTGCATGATAATGAAATCAAATTGGCAATCAAAAGTTGTGAATGTCGGATTTTTGGCAAGGAATAATGATGCCGCTTTGGTGATGCGCTGTTGTTGGCGTCGGGATAAAATCTGGTTGGTCATGCCATGTTGGCGATATTTGATTTCAGCAAAAATCAACCGATTGCGATGCCGCAAAATCAGATCAATCTCACCAGCGGCGCAACGCCATCGTCGAGCAATGAGCCGATAGCCCTTGAACCATAAAAACCAGCGCACTTTCCATTCGGCAAACCGACCGCGTTTTTCGGCCAATCGGCGGCGCTGATGATTTGGATTTGCCCGATTTGGTGCAGGCTTCGTTTCGGCATTGGCCGATAGCGAACGATGATTTGCCGGTGGCTTTAGTATCATGGCTCTATTTGGCTAGCGATCAATTTTCCTTGTCAAGATCAATGGCTAATGAATAGATGATTTTACGCGATTGGCCAGAAATCTGGCTGACCGTCTGTACCGCATCGCGAAGGCTTGTTGCCTGCATTTCCTCCCGCAGCATTGCGGTTAATTTGGCTGTGTCGAATGTATCATCGCTTGCTGTCATGCCGCTGACCAAAATGACAATTTCGCCCTTGGGTGGTGGGGCTTTTTGATAAAATTCGGCAAGCAGTGCCAGCGTGTCACGGTGATAGGATTCGTGCAATTTGGTTAATTCGCGCGCGATGACGGCGAGCCGTTCGCCAAATACCTCATGCATGATTTGCAAACTTGCACCAAGACGGCGTGGTGATTCAAACCAGATGCTTGTCACGCTAAGATTGGCAAATTCACGAAAGGCTGTTATGGCGGCCTTTTGGCCATGTGGCACAAATCCAGCGAATAAGAACCGGTCACTTGGAAGGCCTGCGGCGGCCAGGCCAGCCAAGACAGCGCTTGGCCCGGGGATCGCCGTGACAGAAATCCCGGCATCGTGGCAAGCGGCAACAAGCTTATATCCGGGGTCGGAAACAAGTGGCGTACCAGCATCGCTAACAAGCGCAATTTTCTTGCCGCTTTGTAAGGCTTCAAGCAGCTTTGGCCGCATGGTTTTCCCGTTATGATCATGATAGGGCACGAATTTTGCCGTGGTGCGCAAACCGGTCAGTGCCAGTAATTTGCGCGTCATTCTGGTATCTTCACATGCCAGAATATCGGCTTTTTGCAGCCATTCGGCCGCGCGAGGCGATAGATCGCCAAGATTGCCAATCGGTGTTGCGATGACCACCAATTGTCCCGCGCTTTGCGTCATGATTTTTGACCGCCTGAACTGCATGAATAAGATGGGCAGTATAGGGCGATGGCAAGAAGCCTCACAAGCGCATAATGCGATGCAATCATGGTTTGACGGTGAATGATGCCAGATCACAATTTGCGATAATGACAAGCTGGGCAAAACCAGCCAATATGAACCTTGGGTGAAACGAAGATAAATCTTGGGTGAAATTTGCAGAAAACCTGAACAAAAAAATGCCAGAATCTATGGGGAATATCTGGATATGCAAGATATGTTTGAAAATGACCGGATAAATCAATCAAGCCAAAGCTTGATTACGGATTGTCACCTATGCTGGCGGCAGATCACAGGATTTGTGGCAGCTGTTACGATGTTGGCGCTTGCCGGTTGCCAACCGGCAACCATGCCCTCATCTTCTCTCCCGGCCGCAACAGCAGCAGCATCATCATCACAAATTCAACAAGTGTCACCCGTAACAAAACCAGCATCAGCCGAAACATCAAATCAAACCGGATCGGTCACCAGTCGGATAGCGCCAAACAACCCCCCTGATACGAAAATGTCTGATCAGGGCAGCGCAACTGATCTTGCCACGGCAAATGCGATTATGGATTCGATCATTTGGCAGTTTCAGACTGATGATAAGGTGCTTGAAACCGACGAGGCAACAATACCTATTGGCGCTGATCCGTCGCTAAGTGATGATGCGCTTGACGCGGCTTTTGCGCTTTTATCAAGCCGGGTTCGGCCGCAAAGCTTTGCGCCGGTTTTTGAAATGCCGCCAAAAGGTGACGGGGTTATTCGTGTCGGGCTTTTAGTGCCGTTAAGTGGTGAATATGCGGCGCTTGGCATGGAAATCCGGCGAAGCGTTGAAATGGCATTATTCAAAATCAGCAATCCCAAGATCGAAATTGTGTTTCTCGACACAAAGGGTGGTGAAACCGCTGGCAATGCGGCAATGACCGGCCTGAACAGTGATGTTGATATTTTTATTGGCCCGCTTTTCACCGATGCGGTCACGCAGGCACGCGCCGTCACTGATCAAATGCGCGATGGTCGTTCGCGGCCACCAATGCTATTGCTGTCAAATAATGTCGATGTTGCCAGCGCCGATCGCTGGTTGATGGGTTATCTTCCCGAACAACAGCTTGATGGTTTGCTTGGTCATGCGGTCAGTACTGGCAAGCGCCGCTTTGCCTTGATTGCGCAAGACTCGCTTTTTGGGCAACGTCTATTGACGCATGCAAGCCAACGTTTGGCCGATTTCGGATTAACCCCCGAAGCGGTGCGCGTGCTTAGCGATGATGAACTTGCCGATGAAACCAACCTGAAAAATGCCATTCGCGCTTTTACCCGCTATACAGCGCCAATTGATGACGTACCGCTTGCCAAAGACAGCCCGTTTGATGCGGTAATTTTTGCGGGTGATCCGGCTTTTGCGCTTCGCACCGCGCCGGTTCTTGCCTTTTACGATGTGGGGCCGGATCGCGCACTTTATCTTGGTAATGCCTTATGGAATCAACGCCAGCTTTTGGTCGAACCATCGCTTCAAGGCGGGTTGTTTTCAACACGGCCAAGCAATCTTGATGCGCGCTTTGATGCCGATTGGACTGAAATCTGGCCGGAACCGGCAGGCCAGTTGGCGCGGGTGGGGTTTGATGCGATGGCGCTTGTGGCGGCCTTGGCAAAATCGGATAATCGGGATTGGTCAAAACAGCTTGTCAGCAATAGCGGGTTTCAAGGCTATAGCGGTGCCTTTCGTCTGCTGCCAAATGGTCGCAATATCCGCAGTTTTGAATTGCGCAAAATCGATAAGGGTGAGGCCAAGATCATTCGCCCGGCGCCAAACAAGATTTAACAGTCAAAATTGTTGCCGCCATTGATCGGGCCGGCACGGGTTTTATCGCCGCTTTGGCTAGCGCAGAATTGTCGATAAAATATGATTCAGGCGCAACCGCCCATCATCACTGGCCATCAATTTGGATTGATTTGGCATGCGCCGCAGCCAGCCAGCCGCAACCGCCTGTTCAACGCCATCACCATCAAGCCAGTCATCACATGGCCCGCAAAGATTTTCGATCACGCCAAGATCAATACCGCTTGTCAGGCGAAGTCCCATCATCACCATTTCGCTGGCCCAATCCGCCGGTGAGTCAATCTGCGTCTCGTCAATGCCATGCCCATTTGCGGTCACCGCATCTAACCATCCTGCCGGACTGCGCCTTGTCACAGTTGCGTTGCGGATCGCCCGATTTTCAGCTGGATCAAACAATGCAAACCGCCCATGCGCACCAGGCCCAACACCAAGCCAGTCACCAGCCTGCCAATAGGTTAGATTATGCCGGCATTCCTGACCAATGGCCGCATGATTGGAAATCTCATAGGCTGGCAAGCCAGCTGCATTGCTCATTTGCTGGGTCATTTCATAAAGATCGGCAGCGCGATCATCATCAAGCGCCATCACTTCACCACGCCGCTGTCTTGTATGAAAAACGGTTCCAGTTTCAATCGTCAATTGATATAAAGACAAATGCCCAAGTCCAAGCGACAATGCCTGACCAAGCATGGCTTGCCATGCTTTCGGGCTTTGATCTGGAAGCGCATAAATCAAATCAATCGAGACGCGGTCAAAGGCCTTGCTGACCTTATCTAGCGCCTTTAGCGCATCTATGGCCGAATGTTCACGGCCCAGAAATTTCAGACCGGCATCATCAAGCGATTGCACCCCCATTGAAACACGGTTCACGCCTGCTTTGCGGAATCCAAGCATGGCCTCAGCTTCAACCGAGGTTGGGTTGGCTTCGGCGGTGATTTCAATATCGTTGGTAAAGCCAAATAAATCTTCGGCATGGCGGATCAATCTTTCAACCAGTATAGGTGGCATCAATGATGGCGTGCCGCCGCCAAAAAACAGGCTTGATGCGGGCGGGCGTGATGGCATCAATGACGCCATATGGGTCATTTCGGTGCAAAGTGCATCCCCAAAAATCTTGGTATCGACATCATTGCTGACATGCGAATTAAAATCACAATAGGGGCATTTGGCGCGGCAAAAAGGCCAATGAAGATAAAGCGCAAAAGGCCTGCTGGCCTGATCAAAAACCAGCGATTTTGTTTTACCGGCCATCGGCTTTGCCAAAACAGCGTGATAGCAATTGCGCAAACGCGTCGGCGCGGTGGCTAATGGCATGTTTGGCATCAGGGTTCATTTCGCCAAAACTGATCTTGTGACCATCGGGCTGAAAAATCGGGTCATAGCCAAATCCCATTGTGCCGCGGGCGGGAAAGGTGATTTGGCCTTTAATTCTGCCCTCGACACAAACCACATCCCCATCCGGCCAGACAATGGCAAGCGCACAAATAAATTCGGCGCTATGATCAGCGCAGTTGGTTTTCGCAAGCGCGGTTTCAACAGCCTTCATGGCAAGGCTAAAATCACGATCCGGCCCGGCCCAGCGTGCCGAATAGATTCCTGGCGCGCCCTCAAGGGCTGTTACCGCCAAACCCGAATCATCGGCAAGTGCGGGCTTGCCAGAGGCCATTGCCGCTTCGCGAGCCTTTAAAATTGCATTGCCGGTAAAGCTGGTTTCGGTTTCATCCGGTTCAGCGAGACCAAGATCAGCAGCCGATAAAATATGAATGTCAAAACCGGCGAATAGCGCGCCAATTTCACGCATCTTGCCAGCATTATGCGTGGCAATGACAAGCGTATCTTCGGTGAATTGGCGATCGGCCATGATCGGATCTTTCTTTCTGGTTAAGCCTGTTTAAAAACCGGCGTCTTGAACCGCACGGCGTTGCAGGTCAAACAGGCTGTTGCATCCGGTTTCGGCCAGATCGAGCATTTCATTCAAGCTTGCCCGTGAAAAAGGATGTTCTTCGCCAGTTGCCTGAATTTCAACAAGCTGGCCATCGGCCGTTAGAATGAAATTCGCGTCAATTTCAGCGGCGCTATCTTCGTCATAATCAAGATCCAGAACGGCTTGGCCTTGATAGATGCCGCATGAAATGGCCGCCACCTGACCGGTTAGGGGTGATTGCGTGATCGCGCCTGCCAAAAGTAAACGTTCGCAGGCGATCCGCAGCGCAACCCATGCGCCGGTGATGGCCGCTGTACGCGTGCCGCCATCAGCTTGAATCACATCACAGTCAATTTTGATCTGGCGTTCGCCAAGTGCGCTAAGATTGGTAACAGCGCGAAGCGAGCGACCAATCAAACGCTGAATTTCAAGAGTGCGGCCACCCTGTTTGCCGCGTGCCGCTTCGCGGTCGATACGGCTATGGGTCGAACGCGGCAACATACCATATTCAGCTGTTACCCAGCCCTTGCCGCTATTGCGCAAAAATGGTGGGACGCGCTCATCAATCGATGCTGTGCAAAGAACATGCGTATTCCCAAATTTGGCAAAGCATGATCCTTCGGCATGAAGTGATATAGATGGTTCAAGTGAAACAGAGCGAAGCGCGTCAATGGCGCGGCCGGAAGGGCGTGTCATGATAAATATCCTATGTTGCAGCGTTTGAGCTGGTTAAAGCGATATGCCAGTGAAGTAAAGGGATAAGGTAATTTGCCGCATCACCGTTTCTTCGATTGACCAAATGGCTTGGCCTATCCTAAATTTTCCGAATGACAGATGCTAGTATAAAGGACTTAAAGCCGCGCAGCTTGGAAATTTTCCATGAGCTGGTCTCGGCCTATTTGGAAGATGGTTTACCGGTTGGTTCAAGCCGGCTTGCCCGATCGGGCAAATTTGATGTCTCGCCGGCCTCGATCCGAAGCAAGATGAGCGATCTTGAAGATGCAGGGCTTTTATTTGCCCCGCATACATCGGCAGGCCGCGTGCCAACCGAAACCGGCCTTCGTCTTTTTGTTGATGGATTGATGGAATTTAACCGCGATATTCCACCAGAGCAGCGCCAGTCGATTGACAGCGAATGCGCAGCCCGCGGAATCAGCCTGAATCATCTTCTTGATAAAACCAGCAAAACCCTATCGGGTCTGTCGAATTGCGCTAGTCTGGTTTTATCGCCAAGCAGCGAAGCCGAGTTACAGCATTTTGAATTTGTGCCAATCGGTGTTGATCGCGCCTTGGCGGTTTTGGTGCGGTCGGACGGGCAGGTTGAAAACCGGTTAATTGATTTGCCAGCCGGCGTGCCAGCATCAGCGATGACGCGCGCTGCCAATTATATGAATGCCAAGTTGAAAAATAATAGCATGATCCATGCTGCAAGCCTGATCCGAAGTGAAATTGCCCAACATAAGGCCGAGCTTGACGAGCTGACCACAGTTCTTGTCGAACAGGGGCTTGGCATCTGGTCAGATGGTATTGGTGGTGACGATGCAGCCCTTATTTTGCGCGGGCAGGCCAATCTTCTTGATGATATTCAGGCGGCTGAAGGCCTTACCGAAATTCGTGGGCTGTTTGATGCGCTAGAGGCGCGCGAAAATGCGCTTCGGCTTTTAGATGCAACACGCGATGGCGATGGGGTGAAAATTTTCATTGGTGCTGAAAACAACCTTTTTGCCAGCACCGGCTGTTCATTAGTGATTGCGCCTTATCGAAATAATGACCGATCGATCATCGGGGCGATTGGCGTTCTAGGGCCGCGGCATATGAATTATGCGCGGATTATCCCGATGGTCGATTATACAAGCAAGGCGATAGACCGCGTTTTGGGTCGGTAACGATCTTATGCCCAGCTTCGTGACTTACAGCGCGTTATAAAGCGATCTGGCCCAGCTTTGAATGGCGTCAAAAATATCGATCGCCATTGTTTGAGTCTGCGCCAATGCCGCTTTGAGCGTAATCAAAGAGGCTGGTTCTAATTGAAATCCGACCGCGCCGATAAAAAGCCCGATGCCAATGGCCAGAATAATGCCGCGCCAGCCTGGCACGCGCCGCCAATGGCGTGCTGGCAAGGGTGATGTGCAATTCGGGCAGATAAAGCGCAAAGGCGCAGGAATATGGTTCATCTTTGGCAGATAAAGCGCCAATTTGCAGGATCGACAGCGCCGCCGTTACACCCCGCCCATGGTTTTGCTTAATTGTTCGGCTGGCAGAAAAAACGAATTTTCGCAATCATGGCATTGGATTGGCATGTCACCATAATTGCGAACCAGCTCAGGCAAAATAACGAGTGCCTGACAATGCGGGCAGGTTTGGTTCATGCGTGTGATCTCCATCATGGTCGCGAGGATGAAATATCCGCTTCGTAACAGCATAGTTTGATATGGCTAATAAATCGTTAGCGCGAGGGCGAAAACCGCCAATCATGATTGTTTTTGAGCTGAGATGCCTTCGAAACCGATTTCATGACAATGCATCATCATGTCGCGCTTGCAAACGCGAAAGGGGGCGTGCCGATAGGGTGGTTATGTCCGGCTTGTGGCTTTGCGTGTGGCTTTTCTGACTACTGCTTTTTTCGCCACCGTTTTTTTCGCCACCGTTTTTTTCGCCACCGTTTTTTTCGCCATGGTCTTTTTGGTGACTGCCTTTTTGGCGGTTATTTTTTTTGTGGCAGCTTTTTTTGCTGCCGTTTTTTTGATCGCGGCTTTTTTCGAAGTTGCTTTTTTAGGCGATGCTTTTTGGTTTGCCGGTTTGGCTTCGATGGCTTGGTTCTGTGGCGAATCCGGTTTTGTGGCTTCTTTTGGCGGCGCCGTTGTTAGCAATTCATAAAGTGATTCAGAAACGGCATGGCGAACCATATGCGGTAATTCATTTGCCAAAACATTGCGGACAGCACTGCCAACTTCGGTCAGCAAATCATGGCGAAGCTGATCCGACATGATTTGCGGCTGTTGTTCGATAATCTGGGTTTTTGGGGCTTTGCCAGCCCGATCAATGGCAGCAGCAATTTCGGCCATTGTGGCGTTGGAAAGCGATACATCTTCGGCATTTGCCGATAGATCGGTCTTGCCAACAATATTCACCGCAGGTGGCGGCGCCTGACTTGGCAAAACAGCCAATGCCGGTTTTTCATTTTGATCTTCTGCCGCCGGTTCCGCAATTTGCTCGCGCGCCATTGCCGGCGGTGCGGTTGATTTGATTACAGCCATCATTGGCGTGCCATCTTTGATAACGGCTTCGGCTTCGTCGCACAGCGCTTCGATTGATTTCCAGATTTGCGCATTTTGCATAGCAGGCATGTCCAACCATTATTTGGCAAAGTTGTTTCCATCTTGGTTTCATGCCCGATGATCATGCTGGCGTGATCCTGATGATGGATTTTAATGTCTCATAAGTCAGCAAAAGAAACAATATCTTGTCAGGATTCATCAAATGTCGTTATCGGTATCTATGTCGTTGACGTGATTCAATATCGGATCAAGGCAAAAAGACATATTTTTGATGTTTTGCTCTTGGCGAAGTCGCCAATGATCACTAGATAAGGCTGGCGTTCCGTGATTGGAAGCGAAAAGGAAACCAGGATGACTGATCAAAAAACCACCAATGATGAACCGGCCGAAAACCAGACCGCCGAAAACCAGACCGCCGAAACTGGCGCGCAGGATCAGGCCGGATCGGACAATGCTGCCAATGATGGGTCAATTGATGATGTTCTGAATGATGTGCTTGCCGCCGCTGGTGCCGAAACCAATGGTGATGCCGGATCGCAAGACCCGTTAACAGCGATGATTGCCGAACGTGACCAATTAAAAGACCAGCTATTGCGAGCATTGGCCGATACTGAAAATATGCGCCGCCGAAGCGAGCGCGAAGCTGCCAATGTTCGTAAATATGGCCATACGCCATTTGCGCGTGACCTTGTTGGCGCCATTGATAATCTGGCGCGTGTTGTCGAATCTGCGCCAGAAAATCTTGATCAGGCCGATGAAACGGTGAAATCGCTGATTACCGGTATCCAGCTTAGCTGGACCGAACTGCAATCAGTTATTGAAAAACATGGAATTAAACGCGTTGAGCCGCTTGGCGAGAAATTTGACTATAATCTGCATCAGGCAATGTTTGAGGTGCCAACCAATGACCAGCCAAGCGGCATGGTTCTTGAGGTAGTACAGCACGGCTATGTTCTTCATGACCGGCTGTTGCGCCCGGCAATGGTTGGTGTTTCAAAAGCAGGTGATGCGGCTGTTGCACCCAGTAATGATCAAGCGAAAACCGACGAATAGACATGAAATAAGATCCAGAATCGACGCATGATTTTGGCGCAGAAAGACGAGACTAACGATGCATAAATGGGGGTGGATAGGGGTTAGCCGCAATCGCGGCAATGATCCTTTTTTGACGGCTTTGGCTGCCGGATGATCTCCCTCTTGTAACCGAAATAATAAATCCTATATGGACGATAGATAGTTGAACAGCAGTGACATAACCGGTCAGCCAAAGTCCGGTTGCGCCCCCCTAAGATCGCCTTAAGGGAACGGAATGTCTTAAAGGGCTACTCAATCAACGTCACCCCAAAGGTAAGACAGTGAGTGGTCAGGGAAAGGAGCTTTAGATATGGCGAAAGTTATTGGTATTGATTTGGGAACAACAAATTCCTGTGTTGCCGTTATGGACGGATCCGAGCCGCGGGTGATTGAAAACGCCGAAGGCGCACGGACCACACCATCGATGGTGGCCTTTGCAAATGGTGAGCGTCTGGTTGGCCAAGCCGCAAAGCGGCAGGGTGTCACGAACGCGGAAAATACGCTTTTTGCGATCAAACGTTTGATTGGCCGCCGGTTCAAAGATAAATCGACAAAGGCATTTGCCGATCTGGTGCCGTTTGAACTTGTTGGCGCCAAAAACGGCGATGCATGGGTTAAGGTTGAGGGTGAAGAATATTCACCAAGCCAGATTTCCAGCTTTGTGCTTCGCAAGCTGAAAGAAGATGCCGAGGCCTATCTTGGCGAGACCGTTACACAAGCCGTGATCACGGTTCCAGCCTATTTCAATGACGCCCAGCGTCAGGCCACCAAAGATGCTGGCAAAATTGCCGGTCTCGAAGTATTGCGGATTATCAATGAGCCAACAGCAGCAGCGCTTGCTTATGGCCTTGATCGCAAGGAATCAGGCATTGTTGCGGTTTATGACCTTGGGGGTGGTACATTTGACGTATCGATCCTTGAGGTTGGCGATGGTGTTTTCGAGGTGAAATCAACCAATGGTGACACATTCCTTGGCGGTGAAGATTTTGACCATGCCATTATTGAGTTTCTGGCTGACTCATTCAAATCGAGTGACGGTATCGACCTTCGCGGTGACAAATTAGCATTACAGCGCCTAAAAGAGGCGGCTGAAAAAGACAAGATTGAATTGTCATCTTCGATTCAGACCGATGTGAACCTGCCATTTATCACCGCCGATGCGACAGGGCCAAAACATTTGAATGTCAAATTGACCCGGGCAAAGCTGGAACAGCTTGTCAGCGGTTTGATTGCCCGCACGATGGAGCCATGTAAAGCGGCCCTGAAAGATGCTGGCATTAAAGCGTCAGAAATTGACGAGGTGATTCTTGTTGGCGGGATGACCCGCATGCCGAAAATCATCGAACAGGTCAAAGATTTTTTTGGTACCGAGCCGCATCGCGGCGTCAATCCTGATGAAGTTGTTGCCTCTGGCGCGGCGATTCAGGCAGGTGTTTTGACAGGTGATGTAAAAGATGTGTTGTTGCTTGACGTCACGCCTTTGTCACTTGGCATCGAAACACTTGGCGGCGTATTTACCCGCTTGATTGATCGCAATACAACCATCCCGACAAAGAAAAGCCAGGTCTTTTCAACAGCCGATGATAATCAATCGGCGGTGACCATTTCGGTTTGTCAGGGTGAGCGTGAAATGGCTGCCGACAATAAGGCGCTTGGCCAGTTTAACCTTGAAGGTATTTCGCCTGCCCCACGCGGGGTGCCGCAGATTGAGGTGACCTTTGATATTGATGCCAACGGCATTGTAAAGGTCAGCGCCAAGGACAAGGCTACTGGTAAAGAGCAGGAAATTCGGATCCAGGCATCTGGCGGACTTGACGATGGCGAAATCGAACGGATGGTTGCCGAAGCCGAGGCCAATGCCGAATCCGACAAAGAACGCCGTGCCGAAGTTGAAACCCGCAATCAGGGTGAAGCTTTGGTTCATGGTGCCGAAAAAGCCATTGATGATCTTGGCGATAAGGCTGATCCACAAGCAAAAGCCGAAGTCGAAGCCGGAATTGAGGCGCTGCGTGAAGCCCTTGATGGCGACGATATGGAAGCGATTTCATCAAAATCAGCCGAATTGTCAAAAGTGATGATGAAGATGGGCGAGGCTGCCTATCAGGCCGAAGCTGATGCCGATGGCAATGCTGGCGAAACCAGTGATGATGAATCGGTTGTTGATGCCGAATTTGAAGAGGTTGATGCCGATTCAGATGACGGCAAAAAGAAAAGCAAATAAGCCAAAAACAGTAAAAGCCGGAGCCTTGATTGGCTCCGGTTTTTTGAATTTTCACGGCAAAAGTGGCAGGCATGAGCAAACGCGATTACTATGACGTATTGGGCGTTGAAAAAAACGCTGACGACAAAGCTATCAAGGCGGCATTTCGCAAGCTTGCGATGGCCAATCATCCTGATCGTAATCAGGGCGATGATGCGGCTGAAAACCGGTTTCGTGAAGCCAATGAAGCCTATGACATTTTAAAGGATCCGCAAAAACGCGCTGCCTATGACCGGATGGGTCATGCCGCTTTCGACCAATCGGCTGGCGGTGCCGGCGGTGGTTTTGGCGGCGGCGGCTTTGGCGGCGGCGGTTTTTCCGATATTTTCGATCAAATGTTTTCCGAATTTTCGGGCGGTGGCGGTGGACGGCAGCGCAATCAGGGCGGCAACGATCTTCGCTATGATATGTCAATCTCGCTTGAAGATGCCTTTACCGGATTGCAGCAGGATATTTCAATCACTGTTCCGTCTGAATGTGATGGTTGTTCGGGCAGTGGTGCTGCTGATGGCAGCAAGCCAAGCACATGCGGAACATGTGGCGGTGCTGGTCGGGTTCGGGCGCAGCAGGGCTTTTTTGCTGTCGAACGTACCTGTCACGCCTGTCAGGGCATGGGTCAGGTCATTTCCGACCCTTGCCGGAGTTGTGGCGGTGAAGGCCGTGTGCAGCGTGCCAAAACATTGGCGGTTTCGATTCCGGCCGGTGTTGATACCGGAACGCGGATTCGTCTTTCGGGCAAGGGCGAGGCAGGGCTTCGTGGTGGGCCAGCAGGTGATCTTTATATTTTCGTCAATGTTGACCCCCATCCGATTTTTGCCCGTGATGGCGGCAATCTTCATGCGCGTATTCCCCTGCCAATGACCGTTGCCGCCCTTGGTGGCAGCATTGATGTGCCAACGCTTGAAGGCAAAATGGCGCGGTTAACGATCGAGGCTGGTACACAATCAGGACGCAAATTCCGCATGCGGGGCAAAGGCATGCCGGCCCTGCGGCGCGGCAATCCGGGTGATCAGATCATCGAGGTTCAGGTGGAAACACCAACCAATCTCAACAAAAAGCAAAAAGAGCTTCTTGAAGCTTTTTCAAATTCAGGCAATACCAGCCCTGAAGCATCAAGCTTTTTGGAACGGGTGAAACGTATCTGGGCTGATGGCTAGCCCCGCCAGTTCAACCATTCCCTAATCTAGCAATCTTGCCATATTGATTTGAACCCGGTCGGGCGCAATGTCATTTGGGGGCTTGCCCAAACGGGCCTGCTATTTATATGCTGGCGGCGTGCGGGTGAAGCCGCCTATAATATCGAAGGCGATAATGATAACCGACAGCAGGCAAAAGACAGAAAGCGACCGATAAGGCGCCGCCGTCAGGAATAGAGGCAGGATTATGATTAAAATTGCAATTCCGGGAAGCGCTGGGCGTATGGGCGGGATGTTGATTCGTGCCATTGCCGCCGCGCCCGATCTTGAGCTTGTTGCGGCGACTGACCTGCCTGACAGCCCTTTTATAGGGCATGATTCCGGTGAGGTGGCGCAAATTGGTGCCAATGGGGTGATGATTGGCAGTGATCCTGAAACGCTATTTGGCGCGGCCGATGTTGTGATTGATTTCACCAGCCCGGCGGCAAGCCTTCATCATGCCAGCCTTGCGGCGGCAAAAGGCACCGCCATGGTCATTGGCACAACGGGTCTTGGCGCCGCTGAAGAATCGTCCCTGAAAACAATGGCAAAAGACAATACGATTATCTATTGCGCCAATACATCGGTTGGCGTGACATTGCTGACCCAGCTGGTCGAAGACGTCGCGGCCAAGCTAACCGACGGATGGGATATCGAAATTTTGGAAACGCATCATCATCATAAGGTTGATGCGCCATCAGGAACGGCGCTTGCGCTTGGCAAAGCTGCGGCAAAAGGGCGTGGTGTTGCGCTTGACGATGTTGCCGATATGGTTCGCAAGGGCCAGACCGGTGCGCGCAAACAGGGTGATATCGGTTTTGCTGTTTTGCGGGGCGGTGATGTTGCGGGTGAACATTCGGTGATTTTCTATGGTGATGCCGAACGTGTGGAAATCTCGCATCGGGCCACTGACCGTGCTATTTTTGCCCGTGGTGCCATTCGCGCCGCACGGTTTGCCGCCGCCGCCACATCTGGATTTTACGATATGACGGATGTGCTGAAAGGCTGATCATGCCTGTAAAAATGAAACTTGCGGCGATTGATATTTGTTTTGAGCGTTTGTCGCAACGTCAACCTGATCCGCAAACCGAACTTGATTTCACCGATCCATTCACGCTTCTTGTTGCTGTTGTTCTATCAGCACAGGCAACGGATGTTGGGGTGAATAAAGCAACCAAAGGCCTGTTCGCCGCCGCCAACACACCAGCGGCAATGGTGGCGCTTGGCAGTGACGCAATAAGCCACCATATCCGCACCATTGGCCTGTTCAATACCAAAGCCAAAAATGTTTTTAAATTGTCGCAAATCCTGCTTGATAAGCATGATGGTCAGGTGCCACAGGATCGTGCGGCGCTTGAGTCTTTGCCCGGGGTTGGGCGGAAAACGGCAAATGTGGTTTTGAATGAAGCATTTGGCGAGCCAACAATCGCCGTTGATACGCATATTTTTCGCTTTGGCAATCGCACCGGCATGGCACCCGGCAAAACGCCTGATGCGGTTGAAAAGGAATTGCTTCGCCGTGTTCCCGACCGGTGGAAAAAAGGCGCGCATCACTGGATGATCCTTCATGGGCGTTATGTCTGCAAGGCGCGCAAGCCTGATTGTGCCGATTGTGTGATTGCCGATTTATGCCTTTTCAAAGCCAAGACATTATAGGCCAGCGCATATGATCAGGCGCAAACTATTGTCTATGATCCAGCGACGAGCTTTTGATGATGGCGATCCATCGCCGCAAGGCACTTGCCTTCGTTAATTCTGCTGCCAATGACCGCACTTCGCATATCCCAATTTTTGATGATCAATTGCGATGATCCTTGGCTTGCTGGATAGAAAAAGAAATCAACAACACATTCGGCAAAGTGATATTGCCAGATTTCAATCGGGCCTTCCTTCCGGATCATCGTGGCAATGCCAAGATCGCGCATCAGTATGACTGATGCCGACCCGATCATCGTTTTGGGAAGAAAAGGCGGCTTTACAGGCATTGGCTGAACTGGCGGCGTCGCCGGAATGACGGCTGTTGCTGTTTCTTGTGTGCTGTTAATGGTGCCAGCGCCGCTGCCCGTGCCAACCCCGCTATCGGGGTCTTTCGTGACCGCGCTGACAACTATGTCAATTTCGGTTTGGCGTTCCGGTGCGGCGGCAATATTGGGTGCTGCTGCGCGATTTACCGCTGATGGTGTCACTGGTTGACAGGCCGCAACAAGCGCGGCGAATCCCAACAGATAAAGATGTAAGTGACGCATTTTTCGTACCGCAATACCGACATTGACGGCCTAGGGTCTAGCTTAAAAAGCTGATCATTGCACTAACTCTTTTAGGTTTTGACTGCCATTGGCCTTGTTCTTCGATCATGTCCGGCCTAATGTCGCGTCGCAGAATTTGGAATGAGGATGTGGTGATGCGTGTAAAATCTTTTGATGTGCTGGCCGTTGGCAATGCCATTGTTGATATATTTGGCCAATGTGACGATGAATTTTTGCAGGCGAATGGCATTGAAAAAGGGGTGATGACGCTTCTTGATGCTGCCGGATCAGCTCGGCTTTATGCCGCGCTTGGTGCGATAGGATCGCCGCAATTGATTTCGGGGGGATCGGCGGCCAATACGGCGGTTGGCGTGGCGGCCTTTGGTGGATCCGCCAATTTTATTGGCCGCGTTCATGATGATGATCTTGGCGCGGCGTTCCGGCATGATATCAAAGCCGCAGGTGTCGGCTTTGATCAACCACAAGCCACGAGTGG
>UPTG01001457.1_pt1 | contig 17392 bp, 13 predicted proteins | sample 2160121 | NCBI WGS metagenome assembly UPTG01 (sample SAMN06266255, study PRJEB28933) | marine metagenome | isolation source: Columbia River Estuary | place: USA:Columbia River Estuary, USA | collected 2014-07-27
TTGCCGTCCCAATTGGAAGATGCAAACGGCGCGGTCGTGCAGCAGGTTCCCGTCGGAAACCCCGTTTTCCAGAAGCAGGTCAAACCCAGCCAATGCTTGCGTCCATTGTCCGTCTTTGTAATGGGCTTCAGTTGTCGCTCTGCTTGGCTTGGCTTCGTTCATGAGGTTCGTAGGTTCGCAGGATGTCAGAGGCCAATTTTCCGCGGTGGTTCACATGGCCAGATGGAAGGTCAATTTATGCGCTCACGGCGGCTGACCGGTTGGTTGAACACCAAAAAATTGGCAATCGCCATGCACTTCACGTCCTCGAGGCCAAGACCTATCCTGATCGGCTGCGCATTCAAGATTTACTGGCTGCACTGGATCAAGGTTCCCTCAAGGAAATAGAGCGCACGGAATATGAGCGGCGGATGGTGGACATGGAATCAACACCACGCATCGGATAGGCCGTTTGAAGCCGTTCCTTTGAGACATGCCTGTTTTACGCAACCATCCTCTGGCATCCCTGACCACGTTTGGTTTGCCCTCGTCGGCGAATTTTTTCTGTCCGTGTACTTCCGTGGAACAGGTGAAGGAGGCGCTGTCTTTGGTTCGATCCGAAGGTCTGCCATTAACTGTTTTGGGGGGAGGAAGCAATGTTTTGCTGACAGGTGATTTGGACGGCCTGGTCTTGCACAATCGATTAGAGGGCATTGAGATTGTGGAGGAGAATGGGAAAGAGGTTTGGGTCAAAGTCGGTGCAGGAGTGCCTTGGCACGCTTTGGTGGTAGAGACCTTGAAACGTGGTTGGTATGGTTTAGAGAATCTCAGTTTAATTCCTGGCAGTGTTGGTGCCAGTCCCATGCAGAACATTGGGGCTTATGGTGTTGAGGTCGCTGATCGGATCGTGGGGGTACAAGCAATAGATATTCAAACGAGCGAAGTCGTTTACTTGTCTGCTGATGACTGCCAATTTAGCTATCGCTCAAGTATCTTTAAACAAAAGGGTGGGCGGTCGCTGATCATCACAGCGGTCGACTTTAAGCTCAATCGCGATGCTTCGGTTAACACTTCGTATCCCACGCTGAAAGCGGCTTTACATAAACTTAAACCCAGTCACCGTGATGTTTATGATGCGGTGATTAAGGTGCGCAGTCAGCGCTTGCCCGATCCCACGCAGACGCCAAATGTGGGCAGTTTTTTTAAGAACCCGCTGGTTACCAACACTGCCGCCGAAAGGCTTCGGACTCAATTTCCCCTGCTACCCCAATATGAAACAGACTCTAATATGATGAAGTTGTCAGCAGCTTGGATGATCGATGATTTAGGTTGGCGTGGGAAAGAAGTCGATGGTGTGGCCGTTTCAGAAGCTCATAGTTTGGTTTTGGTGAATCGAGCGGCGACTTCATCGGTCGCAGTGCTGAGTTTGGCAGAGGCCATTCAGCAGTCGGTAGTACAAAAGTTTGGAGTTGAACTGGTAATTGAGCCAGAGGTATTAGGCGTCTCTGGTGATAGCGTCAAATGACTGTTTTTGATGCTGAAAATTACCTGAAGAGCCTGACGACGCGTCCTGGTGTTTACCAGATGTACGGAAAAGAGGGCGATTTGCTTTACGTTGGTAAGGCAAAAAATCTTAAAAATCGCGTGACGAGTTATTTTCGCGCAAGTGGGCTCACGGCTAAGACCATGGCACTGGTTAATCGAATTCAGGATATCCAAGTGACGGTGACGAGCACTGAGGTCGATGCCTTGCTGCTTGAGCACAACCTGATCAAAGAGCATAGACCTCCTTACAACATTAGTTTAAAGGACGATAAGTCTTACCCTTACATTTATCTAAGCAGTCATGATCGATGGCCGCGACTGGCCCTGCACAGAGGACCTAAGCGACGCAAAGGTGAATATTTTGGCCCGTATCCCAGTGCTGGTGCGGTTCGATCAACGTTGCATTTGTTACAGAAGGTTTTGAAGGTTAGGCAGTGCCAGGATAGTTATTTCCGGAATCGTTCTCGACCATGTTTACAGTATCAAATTGGCCGTTGCAGTGGGCCTTGCGTAGGGCTAGTGAGCGATGAAAATTATGCTGAGCAAGTAGAAAAGACGGAGTTATTCTTAAAGGGAAAATCTCAGGAACTCATGGGTAGGCTTGCCGACGAAATGGAAAGCGCCTCAACCGATTTGCGCTTTGAGGAGGCAGCAGAACGACGTGATCAGCTCATGCAGCTACAAAAAGTGCAATCTGTTCAAGGGATTGAAGGTGTTCGAGGAAACCTCGATGTTCTAGCGGTTGCTGTAGCCGGTGGATCTGCGTGTGTGCAGGTCTTATTTATTCGTGAGGCGAGGGTTCTAGGGAGTCGAACCTATTATCCGCCAACCCGCCTAGATGAAGACGTTAATGCTGTTTTAGAGGCGTTTATGCCGTTGTTTTATCTATCAGGTAAGCAGGTGATACCCCACGAAATTATCGTGACCGATTTACCCGAGGGTGCTGAATCACTAGCAGAAGCCCTGAGTATCCGCGCGGAGCGCAAAGTAGAGATTCGCTCGAAAGTCCGTGAGGCGAGAGCGCGTTGGCTAGAAATGGCGCAGCAAACAGCCGACACAAATTTGACCGCTCATCTTAGTGGCAAGCAAACCATGGCGGGCAGGCTCGAAAGTTTAAGGCGAGAGCTCGATCTCGATACACCACCTAGTCGGATGGAGTGTTTTGATATCAGTCACAGCTCTGGTGAGGCTACCGTGGCGTCTTGTGTTGTATTTGATAACTCCGGGCCGCGCAAAGCCGATTATCGTAAGTTTAACGTTGAGGGTATTCAGCCTGGCGACGACTACGCCGCTATGCAGCAGGCGTTAGAGCGGCGCTATAAGCGTCTGGCCGCCGGTGAAGGAAGCTTACCCGACGTGCTGTTTATTGATGGTGGAAAAGGGCAGGTCTCCCAGGCAATGAGTGTGCTTGGGAACTACGGTATAGAAAACGTGCGCGTGCTCGGCGTGGCGAAGGGCACAACTCGAAAAGCTGGCTTTGAAACCCTCGTAGATGGGGAGACAGGTAAAGAGTCGGTGCTCCGTGGTGACAACCCCGCCCTTCATCTTATTCAACAAATTCGAGATGAAGCGCATCGGTTTGCGATTACAGGGCATAGGGCACGACGTGCGAAGGCTCGGAAAACATCCACCTTGGAGGGTATTCCTGGAGTTGGCGCTAAACGCCGTCGGGAATTGCTACGACATTTTGGTAGTGCGTCAGGGGTCTCAGGAGCTCGTGTCGAAGAGTTAGTTAAAATTGAGGGCATTAGTTCAAGCCTCGCTCAAACAATTTATGACCACTTGCACAGCATCAATGATTGAATCCTTTTTGATCGGGACAGGGTGTGCCACACTCATCGGCGTAAAGACGTACAGACCGCAAAAATATTGTTATCGAGGATTAGCGTTTGCCCCTTAATTTACCGAATATACTGACGCTGCTGCGTATCGCGGCCATCCCTATTTTGGTGCTTTTCGCGCATTTGGGATCACCCTGGGGTAATTGGGGTGCAGCGGCTCTGTTTGGTGCCGCCGCGCTCACTGATTTGCTCGACGGCTGGTTAGCACGGCGCTCCGGTCAGACCACGGTATTTGGTGCTTTTTTAGATCCCGTTGCCGATAAACTCATTGTCGCTACTGCATTGGTGTTGCTGACCGCGCGGTTTGACGACGTTTTAATTACCCTGTGCGCATGCGTAGTAATAGGACGCGAAGTTGTGGTTAGCGCCCTTCGGGAATGGATGGCCAGGCTTGGCAAAGAAGCCTCGGTAGCTGTAAATCAGATTGCCAAAGTGAAGACGACCTTGCAAATGATAGCGATCTCATTTCTGTTGTTGCTACTACCTGAATATGCCACCACCGGCTGGTTCATTTTGGGAAAGACAGTGCTGATCGTCGCGGTGCTGCTGACGTTGTGGTCTATGGTGGTGTACCTCCGTTCATTTTTCTCGGTGATTCGAGAAAGTGAAGCGCAGTAATGGTTAAGGCTAGCCGGGAGAGCTTGGTCGTTAGCTAGGCTTTGCTTTTGACTGGGGAAGAGGGCGCCGCGCATCAATCTGAGAGGTGTCACGGCCGTGCGTCCTTATAATCCTATCGAGCGAGACATTTCAGCCTTAAACGTTGCCGCTGTGGCACTGCATGCGTATACTTCGCGCCTGCTGCAGCGGCGCTGTAGCGATCTCCTAGAAAGTTTCTTCAAGGCTCGGTGGCAGAGTGGTAATGCAGCGGATTGCAAATCCGTCAACGCCGGTTCGATTCCGACCCGAGCCTCCATTTACTTCCCAAGATTCGATGTGTAGCTGTTCGGACGGTTTTCGCAGGGGTTGGCGTGTAATCTAGCTGGGGCTTATGCTTGTTCCGCGAGCACTAACCACTAACGCAAGGGGATTTCATGTTGACCGATAAGCAGAAAATAGAGAGCGTCATTCAGGTCTACTTCGACTGCATGTATGAATCGAGCAGAGAGAAAGCGCATGCCGCTTTTCATCCCGATGCGTGGATATCCGGTTATCTCCCAAATGGCTATCAACATATGACGGTATCGGAGTTCGGCGATTTTGTGGCTGCTCAGCAACCGTCGCCGAAATCAAAAGGGGACGTGGCTAGGTTAGAAATAATTTCTTTGGAAGTCGCAGGGCAAACGGCAGTGGCTCGCGTCCGTGACGCCTACCTTGGATTGGTGTTTTTGGACACGCTTTCTTTCATCAAGCTCGAAGGGCAGTGGCTAATTCTCAATAAACTGTTTCATGTTGAGGATTAAGCGCTAGGCGTTTTGGGCGCAAAAATGCTTCCCGGTGTTCATGATCAAGTATAAAACATTAATTTTATTACCCCCTTATCTTGCTAGTAAGATTGTTGGTGGTTTTTTTCCTAGAGCTTTCCATCCTAAAACTCGCTAGGTTTTCGTCAGTAAAAGCAATTAGATTGGAGATAGCTTTGAGAGTTAAAACCAAAACGCTGGGCATAATGACGTTGATGGTTTCTGCTGCCTGGCCGATTGATACGCTTCACGCCGCCCCTAGCCCTTTTTTTTCAAGACTTCTGAGTTCTATAACGTCGATTCAAACGGGGGAAGATCTGGGTCCACCCGAGGTGAGCCTCACTGCTTCTGGAGCCAATGTCAGTGTGGACGGTCTGTTAACGTTGACCTGGCAGAGTCGCTATGCCGCTAACTGTACTGGTGAGGGTGCTTGGCAGGGCGCAAAAGCGGTGTCGGGATCCGAGCAGATTACCGAGACTGAAACAGGTGCTAAGCGATATATATTGCGCTGTTCCGGTGACGCTGGCACGACGGAGTCTTCGGTTGAGATCAATATAATTGCACAAGATATCGATGCTTATAGTGGCACAAAAGTTCCTTCCTACATGCCTGCGCCACCGACCGATTTCGAGCTTTTCGATAATAGTGCGGGCTTAAGTATTGCGGGGGGCCCTGAAGGCTTTAATCACCAAGCGACGGAATCCCCGGGAGCCGGTAAGTTTATTTTTATTCGGATTCATCAAGCGACCCGTCATGGGTTGGAATGGGGTGAGCAGTTTGGCTGGTTTGGTTCTTGGCTGAGCTCTTTCGGCGTAAACTCGATCGAAGGCGGGCTTTGGCAAAACCCAAAAACCGCGGGGCCCTATTATTACCCGACGTTGCACGTTGCGGGGGTTGGCGACGCCTACCATGCCTGTAGCGATGTTCAAATGGGCAGCGGTTTGTACGAGCGGATCATTGGTGATCGTTGGCTTTCGATGCTGCAAATTTCGAATCGGGTGTTGACCATTCCGGGAAGCAATATCGGGTTTGATATGGAGCAAGCGCCGTTCGATGATGACAACGGAATTTGGGCTGGCTGGGGATGGTCCTATCTTACCTTTAATCATCCTCAGGATTTCAAATTTTGGATGAGCTTTGTAGAGACTCAAGATTATCAAGGCCCTATTAATGGCTACGTCCCAGAATATTTTAATTGGGTCGATCCGGAAAAAATCTCACAAGGGTCCTTTGGAGAGACCTTAGAAAACTATGGCGATAATTTCGGCAGCTTTGCTACTAAAGGATCCCAAGCAAACTATGGCAACTCTAATGAATACTACGTTAGTGGCACTCTAAAACTTACCGACGATTTGTTCTATGTGCCGTTACCGAAATTTCCATCTGTCAAAGAGCGGGAGTACATACTGGCGCATCCCCAAAGCATTTCTCAAGCGTCTATGGATGGCTATTCAGCGGCATTACGTGATGGCTCATTGGAGAGTGCTCTGATTCCCACGGAGAATCGTGAGTTTGATAACATTTATCAAAGCACGCATCAGCGGTTAAAAATTATTGAAGATAAAGCAGGGGAAGAATACCGCTATGTTGTGACGCCAGATTATCAGGTCGGCTTTGATGGGCATCTTGGGTACGTTGATTGGGACTTTAGTAACGCCGAGCAAAAAAACCTTAACGAACAATCAAATGGCTATGGCTATGTCCGACGGTTAGAGACGAAGTGGCAGGTAGAGGAGGGAGCCTCAGAGGAATATACAAATCATCCACACCAGTACAATGCTGAAATTGTTGCCGCCCCAGATGATGTTATTCGTGTGCCGCGCAAGGTACACAGATTTTTCTCCTATAAAGAGCGAGACACATCCCATCCTGATTTTGTAAATTGGGAAGTTGGCGATCGAGCGCGTTATCACACACTGTTGCAAAGCGGCGCAACGGCTACCTATGTTTGGTACAAATTTATCGAGCAGCCGGCGATGCTGACAGCAGCTCAGAACCACCCTGAAACATACACCCCCGACTACTTGGAAAGCCTGCAGAGCCAGATTGAGTCACTTCATAAATTGATCAACGCGCACTCAACACCGCAACCGACAAAACCCGTCTTTATCAACTATAGCGGGGCCCCTATGCCGGATGATAAGGATCCACATCTTGCAAAAATAGATCCGGGACAATTGGTTAAGCCACTCCCGGGCCATGAGGTGGGCTTCGTGCCGGTGATCATTAGCGTCATGCATCCTGAAGCCGTCAGTGATAATGGCGTTGGGCTTGAAAGCGCGCCCGATGTCGATTGCACGAATACAACTTGGACTGACACCTATTACCCGGATCTGTAGCGCCTCAGAGCCACTTCATTATTTGCGGTTTTGAATCCTCGCGCGTTTCTATTGGCCTCGGCGTTCGTTTGTTCTCAAGGATCTGGCGTGTAGAGTGAGGCTTTTCGAAATATAGCGGCGAACCCCTGATCGGCTCCGTGGTCATCGTCGGCACTGGCGTAATATGTCACGCGCACAAATTCGATGGGGGTGATTTGCCTGTCTGCCTGCAAAGCTGCGAGGTGCGAGCCGAAGTGGTATTGGTCAAAAGCCGTGCCATTAATTCCTATGATGAAGAGTGCAGACGAGCGGCAAAGAGGCAAGAGTTTCGCAAGCGCCTCAGGTCCAACATGGCCATGGGTAAAAGTGCCTGCACTGACGACGGCGCCGTAATGATTCTTTGGTAGCTCAATCGATTGACTTAGATCGCGTTCAAAAAGCTGGCGGTACAGGTTTTTTTTCTTGCTGACTTCTAACATTTCGGGTGAGATATCGACCCCGTCAATAGTGAGTTGCGAGTCTATGGCGTGGTGCTCCCGCATAGTTGATGCTACCAGCCCTGTTCCTGAGCCCACATCTAGTACGGGGACGTCATGAGCGCCTGCATATCGGCTGTAAATGTCCGCTATCTGTTGGGGGTACTGGTAGCCACGATCTCTGGCGAATTCGGCATCGTAGGTCTCGGCCCAGTTGCGATATAGCGCAACATTATCCGCTGGCGTCTTCAGAGAATACGCGTCATCAAGCTTAATTTTTTTATCGTTACACATTAGCTACTCAAATTAGGCGGTGACTCCAGAAAACACCTGGCAGACTATAGTTGCAGGGCAGGCTGAAGCCGCGCAGATAAGACACTGTTTACTGATAGTAACAGGCATAAAAAAACCCCACACTGAGGTGGGGTTTTTTGCGTTGCCAACTATGCGCCGGCTGTGAAGATAATCCTTGTATCAAAGCTTGCTGGATCGGCACAGCTCGCATCCACTTGTTCCTGACTCGAGTGCTCAGAGGCCCCATAGGCTGAGTAAATGGCATCGCGCTCACTGTCAGAGGCAAAGAAGTTAGCCCACATGTAATCAAAGTTATTCTCTGCTGCTGGCTCAAACAGTGGATTCATAATGGCCCACCAATAACTGCTCGCACCCATTTCGGCTTCATAAGCATCGACGAAATCCCCGTGCATGCTCTCAAAAGCCATGCGTTGGGCTTCGCCCTGACCCTCACGGTATGAGCAGAAAATGTATTCCACAATACCCGTACCAGTGGTGTTCATTGTCGTGGCTGGACGTCCAGAGGTTGGGGCAAAACCGTAAGCATTATCGGCTGAGTAAGTGAAGGTTTCGCTGGTAAGCTCAAGCCAGGCGGCTTCATGATTTTCGCCCCAGTCGGCCCATGCGTTGTCACGGGCTTCGACAGTTGGCCAGACCATGACCCAAAGAAAATCAAAGTTTTCATTTTCGACACGTGGCGTATGAATTGCGGATAAGCGAAGATCCCAACCCGCTTCAGTTGCAACGTTGGCCCAGTACTCAGTATGTGACCACAGTGCGTCATCACTGAATCCCTCGGCTTTGCTGTGCCATACGAATTCGACCATGGCAGGTAGGGACGACGTCTCCTGAGCAGCTTCGACGACAACTTCAATTTCTTCAGCGGTCACTGCGGCCGCCGCTTCAGGCTCCGATGGTTTGCCACCGCACGCGGTGATGATCAATGCGATCATGAGTAGGCTTACTTTTTTCATAATTCCCCCTTGGAATAAGATGGCCATTAGACGCCACCGTCCCAAGATACTAAATTTTGACCAGTACTCAACTGTTTCTGAATTTCACCGTCTATTTATGCGCCGACTGTGAGCCACTTCTCCAGATTATGGGCTCTGGCTGCTAGCATTTTTGGCTAATTTGTTCGACTCAGGTTTTCAGTAGTGAGCCCACGGCGCTGGATCAATAATTAACAACACCCTAGCTTATTGGTCATCGACCGTATTTGCGGCCGCGTGGTTATCCAGCGTCATCGCTGTGGGATAGTGACAAGGTGGTTGTAGCTGCAATCATGACTCGGGTATCTTGTCTGCCCATCGCTCCTATAAACAGGAACCCTTGATTTGTTGATTTTAAAGTTGAGTGCGCACCTTTTGCCAATTCTGTTGTCGTCGATGGTTGCAGTTGCAAGCGCCGGGGTCCAGGGGGCATCGAGTAGCAGCCCGGGGGCCCACTTTGCTGAGTTAAGCGATGCTGTTCAGGCACGTTCGAGTGTTAAGCGTGGAGCTGCCGACGATGGGGGTCTTTGCGGTGAGTCCAATTGGAGCTCTGGAATTTATTCTCTCGAGCGGGATGGTTTGAGCCGTGATTTTCGAGTTTTTGTTCCTGAGTCTTATAATCCGAGTGAGCCAGCGCCCCTAATTGTTGCCTTTCACGGATGGGGAGGAGGGAACGGAGAGTTTCTCGACAAAGGCGTTGTTAGCACTGAGTTGGAAGCCCGAGGATACGTATTGGTTGCACCGGTTGGCCTGGGGCCAGAGGAAGCCAGGCGCTCACCCGCCTCATGGAGCTTTTCCGGGTCCACTACGGGTCTCGATGGTGACGGTTTAAACCTGGCGATCAACGGCGATACGGAGGCGATCTGTGATGACGCCCGCACCACTAACTATGACTATGCGTCTTGTTCTGATGTGGCTCAAAATGGTTGCTCTTGGACGCAATGCACTGATGACGATGTCGATTACGCAGTGGCACTCGCTAAGGCGGCAGCGGAAAACTTATGCATTGACTCAGGCCGAGTCTTTGCTGTGGGTGGTTCAAATGGAGGTATGTTTACCTGGGATCTTGGCAGGACAGCATTGAGCGCTCAGATGTTTAGGGCGATTGCGCCGATTATTGGTTTGCCCCATCGGGGATACTTAGATCCTCCTGTGAAATCTGGAGGTATGCCGGCGTTGCTGATTACTGGAAAGCAAGACCGTACGGTGCCTCCAGGGGAATGGTCAGATCTCGGATTTACAACCACGACCGATGGGGATGTTTTTTATTACACGGGAGCGTCAGCGATTGCCGAAGTTTGGGCGGAGGCTAGCGATTGTGACGTCTCTCAGCCCCCGACAGCGATTGATGTTGGGGTTGCCAATGTTGAGTGCCGCGCCTGGAGTGGCTGCTCAGGTGGCGGTAGGTGGCCACCTGTCCTAGATTGTCGCAGTGATATGGGGCACGTTTATGGCTTGAACTGGTCGTGGCCCTTGATCATGGATTTTTTTGATCAGTACAAATAACGATTTGAAGGCGATGCTTTTTTGCAGCGTTGACGGGTCTTTGCGTTATAAACGAGGAAAACGATGACATTCCCTATCGAGCAAGTTCGAGCTAATTTCCCTTCGCTTTCGACGACGGATAACGGCCAGCGGCGCATTTATTTTGATAATGCCGCAGGCACACAGGTTCCAAAACACACTATCGATCGGATCACTGACTTCTTTCAGCGCTACAACAGCAATACTGGTGTGTTCAATGCCACATCGATTGAAGTCGATGCAATGTTTGCTGACACGACCGCTGCGCTGGCTGACTTTCTGGGAACTTCAGATCCTGGTGAGGTGATCATCGGGGCTAATATGACAACGTTGACCTATCAGTTGTCGCGCAGCTTGGCACATCGGTTTGATCCCGGTGATGAAATTATTATTTCCCGCATGGAACACGAGGGTAACGTAACCCCTTGGCTGCAAATGGCGGAGGATAACGGCTTGACGGTTCGCTGGCTCGATTTTGATCAAGATACTTGGTGTGTTGAGCCGGAAGCCCTGATCCCTTTGCTCAACGAGCGCACCAAGCTTCTTGCGCTTAATTACGCGAGCAACATGACCGGCGGGGTCAACGATGTGAAAGCTTTAGCGAGTCTTGCTCAGGAGGCAGGTGCGCTTGTTTATGTCGATGCTGTGCAATTTGCTTCCCACCGCCTCATTGATGTCAAAAATTTAGGTGTCGATTTCTTGGCATGCTCGCCCTACAAATATTTTGGGCCGCATTTGGGGGTCGTTTATGGGCGGCGCGATTTGTTGGAGTCACTGCATGCGTATAAATTGCGCTGTGCCAGTGACGATTTACCCTATCGCTTTAGTGTTGGAACCCCCGCTTTTGAGCTCATTGCGGGCTTACTGGGCACGCTTGAATATTTTCAATGGTTAGCGGGCCTTATGGGGGTGACGGGAAGTCGCCGTGAGCTGTTCTCTGCGGCGTACAGTGCTATGGGTGAGTACGAGGATCACTTGTCCTCAGTGTTGCTGGAGGGTTTGCTGTCGATACCCGGCTTGCGGCTTCAAGGCTCGAAATCCTTGGCGCGTCGCGTCGCGACCTTTTCGTTTATCCACGATAAACACGCCCCCAGCGAGATTGCCAAAGCACTGTCAGCTCAGGGGTTATACTGTCACTGGGGCGATAATTATGCGGTAGAGGTGGGTAAGGCCTTAGGGCTTGATCCCGTTGAAGGTGTGCTGCGGCTGGGCCTTGCGCATTACAACACCGAAGCCGAGGTGCATGAGGCATTGGAGCTGATAAGGGGTGTGCTTGTTTAAATACGACCGCACTGCCACCTCTATTAAATCGTTTCGGTCGTCGATGTAAACCGCTCTTGGGTCAGTACGTCTGCCGTTAGGGAAAAACATGTCAAAAAATCTACCCTTGAACGCAAAAGTAGTGGTCGTCGGTGGCGGGGTTATAGGTTGCAGTGTTGCTTACCATCTTACTAAGCTGGGCTGGTCTGATGTACTGCTTCTGGAGAAGGAGCAGCTAACGAGCGGTACGACCTGGCACGCTGCGGGTCTGATCGTGTCTGGCTTATTAAGCGATGAAACAAGCGCCGATATTTTTACCTACAGCCGCAATCTCTACGCAACATTAGAGCAAGAGACCGGACTTTCCACGGGTTTCAAATCGATCGGCTATTTACAAATTGCATGCGACACCGAGCGGCTTGAAGAGATGCGCCGTTCCGCTGCGTTCATGCGTAATTTCGGTATTAACTGTAACGAGATTAGTCTCGAGGAGGCTCGGGCTCATTGGCCAAACGCGCGCTGGGATGATGTTATCGGCGCCTTCTATACTGCGGAAGATGGTCGCGCCAACCCAGTGGATGTGACTATGTCATTAGCAAAGGGTTTTCGGCAGAGGGGTGGAAGGCTTATCGAAGGCGTTTGTGTGACAGACGTTGTGCAGACGCAAGGCAAGGTTTCAGCTGTTGTCACTGATCACGGCACGGTAGAAACCCAATATGTTGTTAACTGTGCGGGCATGTGGGCAAGGCAGTTTGGAAAATTGGCTGGAGTAAGTCTGCCATTGCAGGCAGCGGAGCATTATTACCTTATCACTGAAGATATGCCGGCAATGACACCAAAGACGCCGGTTCTCGAAGACCCCGATCGTTATGCTTACTTTCGTGAGGAAGTAGGCGGCATGATGATCGGCTTGTTTGAACCTCAGGCAGCGCCATGGAATTTAGACCGCATACCCGATGACTTCTCCTTTGGGGAGATTGAGCCCGATTGGGAGCGCATGATTCCATTTTTAGAGAGCGCTTACGAGCGCATACCCGAGGCAAAAGACCTCGGCATACGGAAGTTTTTTTGCGGGCCTGAAAGTTTCACTCCAGACCTCGCGCCGCTGGTCGGGGAGGCTCCTGAGCTGCGCAACTACTTTGTCGCCTGCGGGATGAATTCGCTGGGGATATTATCGGGTGGCGGTATTGGGCGAATTTTGGCGCACTGGATAGTGAATGGACAACCTGATGTCGACGTGACGGGTATCAACGTCAACCGGTTTCATCCCTGTCAGGCTAATCAACAGTATCTGGGCGACCGACTCGTTGAAGTGTTGGGTAAGATGTACGAGCCCCATTATCCCAATTTGGGCATGAAAACTGCGAGGAACGTTAAGCGTTCAGTCTTGCACGAGCGATTGCAGCAGGCTGGAGCGCATTTCATTGAGAGTTCGAGTTGGGAGATCGCCGACTGGTATGCACCTGTTGATAAGGCAGCAGAGGTAGAGCGTTACAGCTGGGGGCGCCAAAACTGGTTTCCCTATCACGAGGCCGAACATCGAGCGTGTCGTGAAACGGTGGCGCTGATGGATATGTCCTTTATGGGCAAATTTCTCGTTCAGGGTCGCGACGCAGAGCGTGCTTTAGGCCAGCTATGCTGTAACGACATTGCGGTGCCCCCGGGGCGCATTGTGTATACCCAGTGGGCTAATGGTGCCGGGGGCATTGAGGCCGATCTCACGGTAACTCGACTGTCCACTGAGCGCTTTATGGTGATTTGCTCGGACACTGCCCACGGTCATGTTGATATGTGGATGCATCGACACATTTCTGATGAGCAGCACGTCTTTGTCACAGACGTGACCTCCGCCTATGCGCAGTTGAATCTTCACGGCCCCAACGCTAGAGCCCTTCTTGCGGCTCTGACCACAACCGATGTTACCGATGAAGCGTTTCCGTATTTGCACGCACAGCAGATTGACTTGGGGTATGCCCTTGTTTGGGCTATCCGCGTTACTTATGTCGGTGAGTTGGGTTGGGAGTTGTACATACCAACCGAGCATGCGGTACAAGTTTATGACCGCATTGTGGAAGAGGGGCGTAATCACGGTCTCAAACATGCTGGCCTGCAAGCCCTCAATAGCCTGAGATTGGAGAAAGGCTATCGTGATTATGGTCACGATATCGATAATATGGATACACCTCTGGAGGCAGGCTTGGGCTTCGCAGTAAAGCTTGATAAAGCTGATGGTTTTATTGGGCGAGACGCACTGGCAGAGCTGAAATTGGCGGGTACGCCGACTCGGCGGCTGCTGCAATTTAAACTGAGAAGCCCAGATCCACTGCTGCACCACGCGGAAGCGATATACCGCAATGGTGAGGTGGCAGGTTACATGCGGGCCGGAGCCTATGGTTTTAGTCTTGGGGCCGCTGTGGGTTTGGGTTTTATTGAGTCAGTCGAGCCCATAACATCCCAGCATGTTTTGGAAGATCGCTGGGAGATCGATATCGCCGGCACGTTGTATGCAGCGGATGCGTCCCTACGTCCTATGTTTGACCCCGGCATGACGCGGATTAAATGTTAGCGTTGATCGGAAAACATTGAACCAGCCGGCTCTTTATTTTTATTTGATTGCCAAGCCCCATTTGCTCCATTGCAACTAAGTTCAGTGGTTCAGTTGGCGAAAAGTGCATAGGACTTAGGCATCAGGATTATGCGCAGGTACCAAGCGGTGTTTGAGTATTAGCTTGCGGTGGCTTTGAGCCACAAAGATTGTACCCATTCCCTAATAAGCAGGCCTTCGGCCCATCGATCAGATAATTCCCGCTGGTGTTCGTTGGTAATGGCATAGGGGGGTGGGCCCAGCTCTACAAGAAATCGCAGGGTGTCATTGGCCTCGCTGCGTTCAGACCAAGCGCGGAACCCGTCTTCCCACCATGTTAAATATTGAGTGACCCAAGGGGCATGCTGCTCGAATTCAATCGCAATTTGAACTTGTTGGTTACTGGAGATTCTGCCCTGAAAAGAATCGGAGCGGTGGATAATGTCATTAAAATATTGATGATCAATGGCGCTAAGAGGCAGCGATAACTCTCTATCAACAACGAAATGGGAGAGGTCAGCGCATAGGCGCAACTGCGGTACTTTTTCGAGCACGTCCAGGGTATAGAATAAATCATTTAACGTACTGTTCCGGTGGGTCTCCATGAGCACTGGAAACGGGTATTGCTTGGCTAGGTCGAGCCAGCGCTCCACAATGGGTACAGCGGCCTCGGGAGATCGTGGCATGACTTGAGCAATAATATTGAGCTGTGTGGCCTTGAGGGTGGCTGCCATGTCCAGTAGGGGCTCTAAGCTGTCTTCGCTGTGGGGGAAGGCATTGACCATACATTTAAGACCTAGATCTTCAAAGTAAGGTGCTAGGGCCAAACTCTCGGGAATTTCCGCGACATTCGGGTCTACGCAGGCACCATGGTACCCCGCGCTGGCAATGGTCTTAAGGTGGGTCTCTGGTGTGCCCTCGGCTTGGCCGGGAATGCGTTGCTCCATAGCCCAGAGGGATTGGTATATTTCAAGCTGTTGGGGCACAGTCTAAAACGCCGTTAAAAAGGAAGCCGCATTGCCACCTGTGAGTTGTGCTGATTGGGCCGCTTTGAGAAAAGCGGGCCCACTCACCGACCGAACGCCTGGTGCGTCGTGAAAAATCCGGTAGGTTCGATATCGGTGGTACATCAGAAGCTGTGGCCATAGTCGGATAACGGTTTGTGGGTCTTCGCCAAATAACTCTCTATGGAGCGTGGGCAATTCATACCAGGGCGCGGTGGGCTTGGCGTGGTGGGCATTGTGATAGCCAAAATTCAATATGAGCCAGTTCACACACTCGTAACGCCAGGACAAGATAGGGCTAAACGTATGAGCTTGTTCCCAGGCGAGGTCGCCTTTGTGCTCAGAAATTGGGCCGCCAAATAGGTTGGTGTTATAGGGGTAGTCGTGTTCTAGGCCGTCCACAAACCGCAGCACAATAATCATGATCATATAAGCAATCATGTAGCCCAGTAGGGCAAAGGGGTTGAGCATGGCTACAGCGGCTAATAGCGTGCCACGAATACAAATGATCACCACATTGCGCGTCAGCTGGTTACGACGCTCAGGAATAATAAAAGCGGTGAATACCATGATGCTGTGCATAAGAATGTCGTGGGCCGGAATATAGAACCACTCGAGGAAGGTAGTGAGTTTATAAACCCGCGGGTGTTGTCGAAAAAACGCCTCGTAATCGAACCACATAACATCGTCGTTTTCGACATGGTGCCGTAGGTGCTTCGTTCGGATGTCTTTGAAGGTGCCGTAACAAGACCCACAAATCCAGCCCAACAGATTAGCCAGCTGCCCATTATGTTTGTTGGTAGTAAAAACCGTATTGTGCGCGCACTCGTGAACGAAGTAAGCCGCGATTATCATTCCGTGGCCCAGAAGCAACACGCCGGGTACAAATCCGATCCCGCCGCCTTCAAACAGTAACCACCAGCCCGCCGCATAAGCGGTTAGTGCGTAGAGTAGGGCGCTGCTGTGCCACCGTGCGCCTTTTACCGATTTGAAGGTCCAGGTATTCATAATATTAATGGTGCCTGCTTGTGCTGAGGTGGCTGGAGTAGCGGAGTATAAGAGTCTTGGATGATAAACAAAATTGTAATTTTATGGGGCCTCTAGAGGCTATTCGCATGACTCGCTGGCCCATGGGTTGATCCGTATTTTATGCCTACACCCAAGTCTACGTTCAGGGTCTCTCAGGCCCATCGTAAAGTCATTATCACCTCTAATTTTCCGCCCCCATCATTATCCGGTATTCGCATATGTCTGAGTTCCTATGCGTGTTACCCGGCAGCTCTAGCCTAGGTCGCTAAACGCTTTGCTGATATAACGTCTTTGAAAACTTGCTCTAATCAGCGTAATAGTTTTCGACCTTTTCCCCCAAAATACGTAGGCTAATCGCGGTAACCGCTGCGGCACCAAGCATTCCGGCCCACCACGGCAATCCAAAGCTTGTGGGTACCGTCCCTACTAGCAAAGCAGCTCCGCCCGCTAGCAGGGCATAGGGTAATTGTGTGCGCACGTGCTCTATATGATCGCACCCTGCGGACAGCGATGACATGACGGTCGTGTCCGATATGGGGGAGCAGTGGTCCCCCCACACAGCGCCTGCCAGGACGCCAGATACTGACGAATAGAGAAGGTAATAATGTTCTGGGTCAGCTTGTCCATTGGCGCCCATGACCGCCCAGGCTAGGGGCATCACAAGTGGGAGTAAAATACCCATAGCGCCCCAGCTACTGCCGGTAGAAAACGCAGTAAATGCGGCAAGCACGAAAACTGTAGCCGGCAGCATTGTAACCGGTAGATTATCTCCTAGGCTTGCGATCAAAAAGTCTGCTGTGTGTAGCTCGCTGCTGATTTCAGACATAGACCAGGCAAGCACTAAGATAATCATGGCGACGAACGTAAATCGAGCACCAGAAATCCAAGCGTCAACAATTTCTTCCAGCGATAGCAGTCGTTGCAAACTACTCATAACTACTGCGGTGAAAGCCGATAACAGTGACGCCCACATCAACGCTCTGTACGAATCTGCAGTACCGACGATATCGCTTACGGTATCACCTTCTCCGGTGATGTAGAGACCTGCAAGAATGCTGCATGCCATAACAGCCACAGGTAGCAAGGCGTTAATAGCTCGAGGCGGCAATCCTGGCTTCATGGCCAAGGCGGCTTCATCGTCTGCTC
>UPTG01001459.1_pt1 | contig 17386 bp, 15 predicted proteins | sample 2160121 | NCBI WGS metagenome assembly UPTG01 (sample SAMN06266255, study PRJEB28933) | marine metagenome | isolation source: Columbia River Estuary | place: USA:Columbia River Estuary, USA | collected 2014-07-27
GCGCCGCTTTTAGGATGGCCAATTTTAGTGGTCAACATGTCGGTCATGCGGTCTGGCATGGCCCACATGCCCTTACCGATCTGCGCGTGACCTTGCAGGCCACAGCTAAGCCCCACGTCCACATTCCAGTCTTCGTAGGCGCTGATCCACGTTTCACCTTTCATGGCGCTCTTTGCGGTAAAAGCGCCGGCTTCCATGCTGGTGTGAATCTCATCTCCTGTGCGATCGAGAAACCCAGTATTAATAAACACCACACGCTCACTGGCGCGGTTGATGCACTCGGCTAAATTCAAGGTGGTGCGCCGTTCCTCATCCATGATGCCGATTTTGAGCGTGTTTGCCGGCAGTCCCAGAACGTCTTCAACCTTGCTAAACAGGTCGACGGCAAAACTCACCTCATCGGGCCCATGCATCTTTGGCTTTACAATGTAAACGCTGCCTTCACGCGAGTTACGGGGGCCTTGGGTGCGCTGGATGTCATGCAGCGCGCAAGCTGAGGTAAACAGCGCGTCAAGAATACCTTCGGGAACCTCTGAACCATCTCCTGTCAGGATGGCGTCGTTGGTCATCAGGTGGCCCACATTGCGCACAAAAAGTAAGCTGCGACCAGGCAGCACGAAAGCGCTGCCATCAGGTGCTGTAAATTGGCGATCGGGCTGCAAGGTTCGTGTTTGTTGGGCGCCACCTTTTTGAAAGCTTTCTGCAAGATCGCCTCGCATCAGCCCTAACCAATTTTGATAGACCACAATCTTATCTTCGGCATCTACCGCGGCTACCGAGTCTTCACAGTCTTGAATCGTGGTGAGAGCTGACTCGAGGCACACATCTTTGACACCCGCAGGATCGGTTTGTCCCACAGGGTGGTTGCTGTCAATCTGTATCTCGGCATGCAGTCCGTTGTTTCTGAGCAAAATGGAGGTCGGTTGAGCGGCCTCGCCCGTGTAGCCTACCCATTGCTCGCTGGCCCGCAGCGTCGCACAACTGCCGTCTTTCTGTTTTACCTGTAAGGCGCCTGCCTCAACGGTGTAGCTCGTCGCGTAGCTGTGGCTTCCTGTTTCTAATGGGAAGTTTTGATTTAAGAACGCTCTCGCCCAAGCGATAACGCGATCGCCACGAACGGGATTGTAGCCGCCAGCGCGCTCGGCACCGTTATCTTCAGGAATAACGTCGGTACCGTAAAGCGCATCATAGAGACTACCCCAGCGCGCATTGGTAGCGTTCAATGCAAAGCGCGCATTCATAACGGGTACCACCAGTTGCGGCCCGGCAACCTGCGCAACTTCTTCGTCCACATGAGTGGTCGTGACTTGCACATGTTTGGGTTGAGGCAGCAGGTACCCTATGTCCTCTAAAAAGGTCTTGTACTCGTCAGCATTGAAAACGTCTTTAGGATGTTCCCGGTGCCAATTATCGAGCTTAGACTGCATGTCCGCCCTTATTTCGAGCAGCTCGGCATTGCGCGGCATCATCTCCGTCAAAATAGTGGCCAAACCCGACCAAAACTGATCAGAGCTGACGGCGGTGCCCGGTAAAATGTCGTTTTCTAAAAGGGCGTGCAGTCCGGCGTCGACTTGCAAGCCTGCGCAATCGATACGTTCAGCCATGGTCTTCTCCCCAAATGAATCCCGCTGCAGTCACTGGTTGCAGTGGCAGCGTGTTTTTTGATAAATGATTTTCTGTAATTTAAGCGCATAAATGTCAGAAATGCATTTTATAAGTGGTATTGATTTTGTGAATATCTATGCGGGCGGTTTAAGCCATTTTCGGCGCGGAATCTTCGAGGCATAAGCAAGCGTTAGGCATTCAACTCTCTTGCGATTCGAGTGATTGTCTGACGCACCCAACGGTGGGCTGGATTGTGTTGAAGTAGGGGGCTCCAGGCCATTTTTAATTCTAGGGGAGGCACCTCAAATGGCACGGGCCTGACGACCACCCTAGGGTTATCGCGCTTTAACCAAGTGGCTCGGCTTGGCAGGGTCACGATAAGGTCATTCTCCTCTGCCAGAGTCATGGCTGCTTGATAGTGACGAGTGAAAACTCGAATCCGTCGCTGTTCATTCATCTGCGCAAGTGCTGTATCCACCCAGCCCAGTCGTTGAACATCATCGGGATCAACGCCAACGCCAACACCCATGCCAGTCTTACTGACCCAGATATGATCTGCGTTCAAATAAGCCTGGAGATCAAATTGGCTGAGAATAGGGTTGTCTCGGCTCATCAGGCAGGTGAATGGATCGGACCATAAGGTTATTTGGTGAAAAGACTGCGGCATTTGGTCGAAGCGATTTATTACTAGGTCGATTTTGCCACGCTCAACATCGAGAAAGCTGACGTCAGAGGGTGTCATGACGTCGAGGGTCAGGCCTGGAGCCTGGTCTCGCAGCTCTCCAATAACGGAGGGGAATAGGGTAGATTCTGCATAATCTGATGCCATGACGCGAATCACTTGGCTCGCATCGCTGGGATCAAAATCTGAAGTCGGTTGAATCGCCCGCTCTACGCCCCCGAGTACGTCTCTAATCAGGGGTTCGAGCTCCAGAGCTCTGGCGGTGGGTGACATGCCATCAGAAGTGCGCACCAGGAGTGGATCGTTAAACAAATCCCGTAGCCGACGCAGGCCATTGCTCATTGCGGGTTGCGACAGCCCTAAATGATTGGCAGCCTGAGTCACATTGCGCTCTCGCAGCAAAACGTCAAGGTAAACCAGCAAATTAAGGTCAATTCGATTAAGATCTTTCACGGCTCTTTCTCGTGCAAATAAGGCACTACAGCACTACCCGGGCCTACAATCATAGCAAGTCGCTTTGCCGGGCGCTGTTTCTTATTGCTCCTGACCTTGGCGCTATTACAAACGAACGGAGAATTTATGTACACCGCACCACTTGCCGATATGCAGTTCCTTATTGACGACGTTATCGATGTCGCTGAAAAGCTGGGTTCACTGGAGCGTTTTCGCGAGATGGGTGTTGGTCCCGATTTAACAACTGCGTTGTTAGATGAGGCTGGCAAGCTTGGTAGTGACGTTGTTGCGCCCTTACGTCGAGTGGGTGACACCCACCCGGTGACCTGCGTCGACGGCAAGGTCAACATACCGCCGGGTTATGGCGAGGCTATACGTGAGCTGGGTGCTGGGGGCTGGGTCGGTATTTCCGCCGACGCCGATGCTGGAGGGCAGGGCCTGCCCGAGATTTACGGTACTGCCGCTTCAGAAATTTGGAACGGTGCCGACATGGCGTTTGCCCTAGAACCGTTTCTCAGTTCGGGGGCCGCTTTAGCAATTAGCGCGCATGCCAGCGACGAACTTAAAGCTATTTACCTCGCGAAAATTAATAGTGGTGAGTGGTCTGGCACCATGAATCTGACTGAGTCCGGTGCAGGGTCTGACTTGGGGCCAGTGAAAACTCGGGCCGAACGTGATGGCGACCGCTACCGTATTTTCGGTCAAAAAATATACATCACCTGGGGTGATCACGATGCAACGGACAATATTGTCCACCTCGTGTTGGCACGCTTGCCCGATGCTCCAGCTGGAAGCAAAGGTATTTCGCTGTTTATTGTTCCAAAGTACTTGGTTAATGCCGATGGTAGTTTGGGTGAACGCAACGATGCATTTCCCGTTTCTACCGAACATAAACTGGGTATCCATGGCAGCCCCACCTGCGTTATGGCTTACGGTGATAAGGACGGCGCCATAGGGTACCTCGTTGGAGAAGAGAACAACGGCCTGGCTTGCATGTTTACGATGATGAATGAAGCCCGGTTAAAGGTGGGTTTGCAGGGAGTGGGAGCTTCCGAGGGTGCTTATCAAAAAGCTGTGGCCTATGCCCGTGAGCGCGTTCAGGGTGGCGTTGCCATTATTGAACATGCAGACGTTAAGCGAATGCTCATGACGATGCGGGCTTTAATCGAGGCGATGCGAGCGCTAGCTTACAACGAAGCAGTAACTATGGATTTAGCGCATTACGCAGAAGCCGATGTAAAGAGCGAGCAGCGTCAGCGTATTGATCTTATGATTCCGGTCATTAAGGGCTGGTGTACAGAAATAGGCGTTGAGCTAACCTCACTGGGCGTTCAGGTTCATGGAGGTATGGGCTTTATTGAGGAGACCGGCGCAGCCCAGTATTTGCGTGATGTTCGTATCACCCCCATTTACGAGGGTACCAACGGCATTCAGGCCGCGGACTTGGTGAATCGCAAGCTCGCTCGCGATGGAGGCTCTGGAATGGAAGCCATGCAAACTCAGATAGCCGAGCTAACGCAGCAGCTATTGCAGTCATCGCACCCAGAGTTAGGCGCTTTGGGAAAATCTCTGGCGAGCGCTCTAGCCGATCATCGAGTTACTACTGAGCACCTACTGGGGCAAATGAGCTCTGATCGATTCAATGCCTTTGGCGGCGCCTTTGATTACCTTATGCAAACGGGCTACCTCTTTGGCGGCTGGCAGTTGGCCCGCTCAGCCCTTGTCGCGGAGGCTAAGCTTGCAGCAGACGATAATGTCGATTTTTGCCGCAGCAAAATAGCGACTGCAGCGTTTTATGGCGCGCGTATTCTTCCGCGGTGCAAGGCTCATGCGGGCATGATTTTAGAGGGTGCTGAAACACTCTCCAGCTTTTCCCTCGATTGGTTCTGAGTCTCTCGATGAGCGCGATAAGCTTTACGACGCCCGATTTGTCCGACAGTTATCCTGAGACTGAGGTGCTGCCCTATCAGTTTTTGCATTTTGGAACCCAAGAGCGCTTCGCGGGGCCGGCGGCAACGATCTCTTGCCACGAAGACAACTCTTGCGTTGCCGAAGCGGTGTCTTCTCCGGGGGATGGTCGGGTTCTTATCGTCGATGGTCAACAGTCACTGCGGCGGTCGCTGCTAGGGGACAACCTGGCCAAAAAAGCGATTCACAATCAATGGGCCGGCATCGTTGTCTTGGGTGCGATTCGTGATGTCGAAATTATCGACACGCTTTCTTTGGGAGTGTTTGCCTTAGGCGTCGTCCCTGTCAAAACAGATAAGCGTGGGCTAGGGCAGCGTGACGTAGATTTAAGTTTGGATGGTGTCAGCGTCGTGCCGGGACACTGGCTTTACGCCGACAGAAACGGAGTTTTGGTGGCATCGCGTCCTATACATCTGTAGCGACAGGTGTGGGGGCTCGGTGCAAACTGATCCGTACTGGTTAGTTAAATGAGGCTAATCAAGCAACCTGCGTGACTTGAACATGTTCTCAGCGTTCCAATCGCATCGATAGATCTAGGGGTTCCACGCGTTTAGTCAGCGCGCCGATTGAGATAAAATCGATGCCTGTTTCGGCTATGGAACGCAAATTAAGTTCGGTAATGTTGCCCGATGCTTCCAGCTCACACTGACCCGCGTTAGCAGCAACGGCTTCTCTGAGCATAGCTTCGCTAAAATTATCGAGCATGATGCGGTCAGGGTTTGCAGCTAGGGCTAACTGCAGTTCATTGAGGGTTTCGACCTCGATCTCGACAGTTTTTCCAGGTGCGGATTTTCGAGCTGCGCTTATGGCATCGGCAATTCCACCGCAGGCTTCAATATGATTTTCTTTGATTAGAAAAGCGTCATACAACCCTATGCGATGATTGTGACAGCCTCCGCAGGTGACTGCGTATTTTTGCGCTAAACGCAGCCCAGGTATCGTTTTGCGCGTATCTAAAAGCCGCACACTCGTTCCCTCAACGGAGTTCGCGAAGCGATAGGCTAGGGTGGCCGTGCCCGAGAGTAGCTGCAAAAAATTGAGGGCCGTGCGCTCTCCTGTCAAAATCTTTCGAGCGTTACCGCTAACAGTAAACAAGGTGTCATTGGGCTCAAGCAGGTCACCATCAGACTTAAACCAATCAATGTTTATTTCGGCATCAAGCATCGAAAAAACCGCATCAACAAATGTGCTTCCACAAAGTACGCCGGTCTCTCGACTCACCACCACCGCTCGTGCGTTAGTATCGGATCGAACGAGCTCTGCGGTGATATCACCGCTGCCAATGTCCTCCTTGAGCGCAAGGTCTACGAGTTGCTGAATATACTGCTGGGTTAACATCATGACTCCTACTGCTTGGTCTTTTGGGTGATCTGCCCGCATGAGATAAGATGCGAGCGTGATGACAGATCCTAACTATTGGACAATCTCTGAAGGCTGGCTTGCCGGAGCGCGAAAAGTGGCTTCGCCCAACTATAATTGCCGCCCCGAAGAAGCCCCTATCCAGCTCATTGTGCTGCACAACATATCTTTGCCCCCGGGAAAGTTTGGGGGAGGACACATTGAAGCACTTTTTACGAATACACTAAATCCATCACTGCACCCTTATTTTGAGAGTATCGCGCATCTGCGCGTGTCAGCCCATTTTTTAGTCACCAGATTGGGAGAAATTGTACAGTTTGTTTCCAGTGGAGATAGAGCCTGGCACGCGGGCGAGTCTCACTGGTGTGGTCAAACCAACTGCAATGATTTTTCCATAGGTATAGAGCTTGAGGGCACAGATGACCAAGCCTACACTGACGTTCAATATGTACAGCTTCGGCAATTGATCAAAGCCCTTCAGCGCTACCATCCGTCTCTCGATCAAAGTGATATTGTAGGTCACAGTGATATTGCTCCGGGTAGGAAAACAGATCCGGGCGGGTGCTTCGATTGGCACCGGTTGGCGGATGTATCAAATGATAATGTGAAGCTCTAACTAAGCTGGAGCATTTTAGGCAACAATATCTAAATCAGCAGTGTTACTGCTAAACCGTTTATAAGGAGAGCCTCAAGCAATGACATATCTGGCATTTCTTGTCGCCACGGGACTCTATCTCGCGATTGGATCCGGTGGGCCGCTGCATAACGATCGATGGTATGAGGCCCTTCAAGGGCGAGTCGCGGCTCTAGAGCCAGACTTTTGGTTGGGGTTTGTACTCCTAGTGGTGGTGCCGTGTGCCGGCTTTACTTTGGTATATGCCATTTTTGAGGAAATGTTTGGTGCGGCGGCCGTATTGCTGTTGGGCACCCCGGCATTATTTTTCAGTTTTGGAAGATTGCAGTGGCCAGAGCTTGTTAACCGGTTTAAATCTCGGGTCGCAGCGGGTGACGTCGAAGGGGCGTTGCTAGCCTTAGACGCTGCGGGCTATCACATGTCAGAGGTAGATGACGCTATTTCAGCAGAGCGCGATGGTGCTCGATTTCTTTTGTATGAAGGCTTTCAGCGTTGGTTTTCCCCTGTTTTTTATTTTTTATTTTTTGGTCCTTTCTTCGCCGTAGGATACCGATTGGTGGTTTTGGGGGCCGGCGATCGAAACGGTCCGATAAGTCGTTTGTTGTACTTTCTAGACTGGCTTCCTGCGCGGATTTTACTGTTAACTTTCGGGGCTATTGGCAACTTTGAAAGTATTCGACCGCTATTCATGAACAAAGTATTAGATGCCGAGATTCAAACAAATGAGCTGTTGATGCAGGGGTTTGAGCTGGCCGCCCCGGTTACAGAAGCAGCGCTAGATCAACAGATAGAGCGCGTTCGGGAGTTATTGAAACGAGCGCTTGCGGTTTGGGTTGTGGTGGCTTCTGTTTTGGTGATTGTCTCCTGATCAGCTTTATGACGAGTAGGCAATTTTAAAATAGCGCTAAAGCCGCTATGACATTGCATAACCAGTCGTCATTTGGCTGGTGTGGAGGTGGTCATGGCTGTGCCTCAGGAACTGGTAACGAGACCTGCACTGCGCACGGGAGGCTGCGATCAAGGGCGCTTCCGTCTTACACTCCGTCTCACGATAGTCTTTCATCCAGATTTGCAGCGTATCGGACATTGGGCCAACTTATGTCCTTGGGAAACTGAAAGTCCTGAAACGATACCGGGTGAACTGTCGATAGGACGCTACTTCCCCGAATTTAGCGATCGGCGAACTTTAGAAGATAACTATGTGAGCCGCTTGGCCTGTGTGTTGACGCCCAAGCGATCGGGGTATCCAGATGGTCACTTTAGTTTACGTATAGAGGCTGTGAGTCATGCGGACGTGCGCATTGGTGCCGCTGGGCATAAGGGCTTCGTTGCAGATCACGATGCTCTCGTAAAAGGTGTTCCGCTCAGGGTGTCCCATGGTGTGGTTTTGGTACTGCGCTTGATTGCTTGTGGTAACAATGATGAGGCCGACTCTCATCATTTACTGAAATCAATTCTGCCCGGAGCTTCGGTTGAAATGGCGCGCTTATGGCACCAGATCGCGCTGGTTGCGCCAACGAATTTACCCATTTTAATTCAAGGTGAATCGGGTGTTGGCAAAGAAAGGGTCGCTCAGGCAGTTCATGATTTAAGCGCTCGTTCTTCACAACATTTGGTGGTTATTAATTTAGGAGCAATTCCGCAGGATCTTGCCGCCGCTGAATTGTTTGGAAGTATCCGGGGCGCCTACACAGGAGCAATTGATCGCTTAGGTGCCTTTCAGCGCGCCCACAAAGGTACTTTGTTTCTCGACGAAATTGCAGATGCACCCACTGCGGTTCAGGTTCAATTGCTGCGTGCTCTTGAGCAAGGTGAGGTGCAAATTCTTGGTGGAGTATCGCAGACAGTGAATGTTCGTATCGTCGCCGCTACAGACCAATCAACATCTGAGCAGGATGGTTTTCGAGCGGCACTTCATCATCGTGTTGCCGGCTTTACCCTAGAAATACCTCCGTTACGAGAACGACCGGAGGATATTGTCCCTCAAGCTTTGATGATGTTGGGTAAAGATGTCGACGTTTCTGAATTACTAAACCCCCGTCATGCTATGGAAACACCTGAGGTTGCCGCACATTGGGCCCGATTTTTTTTCGATGCGCTGAGCCATCGATGGCCAGGAAACAGCCGAGAGCTGCGGCATGCAGTTATGTTGGTTGCCCAAGATAAGAGCGCAATGCTGCCTTTAATTAAGGGGCTGCAGGAGCGTGAAACAAGTGGTTCTGCGGAAGCGCTCTCGGATCAACATTTAGAGCAGGTATATCAGGCGCAGCACTACGAGATTGCGGCAACCGCTGCCGTCCTAGGGCTGTCTCGGCAGGCGCTCTATCGCCGATTGGAGGCGCACCCGAGTTTTGTACTGGTAGATGATCTGGCTGACACCGATATTTTAGCGGTCATGAAACGCGTTAAATCGATCAAGGCGGCCGCCCTTGAGTTGAAAATTTCTCATCATGCGCTGCGGCCTCGACTTCGCCGCTTGGGGGTGACCTAATATGTTACGCACAAGCCCCGAGAGGTATAAATTTGAGAGCATGAGGCTACCTCCGCCCTTGGAAAATTGCGGTTTTCTGGGTGGTGGTGGGCAGGGTCTCGCGTGGTTGGCTCTGGATCCCACGCTTAATCGGATGCTGGTGAGTAAGCGATTCCAAGCAGGGCGATCAATGTCTAAGAGTGCTCTGTGTAGGCTGGAGGCAACTTTCGCAGTACAGGCAAAAGTAGCTGCGATGACATCGGTGGTGCCGCAGATTTACCGAGTACAAAATTTTGAGGGCGCGGTTTGGCTGTTACTCGAATTTGTCGAGGGTGTTTCCCTGCAAAGCCTGGACGCAGAGCAAAAAATTACGATGGGAGATGGTCAGATACTTCTTGTCGTAATGGATTTACTCAAAACTTTAATGGCTCTGGAGAGGGCAGGTCTGGTTCATGGAGATGTGACGCCGGGCAACATTTTGGTGAATGCACAGGGTCATATTCGGTTGATTGATTTCAGTAGCAGTGTGCTCAGGGGCGCACCACGACTGACCGCAGGTGCTTCTGGGTTCAAGCGGGACAGCGAGGCTATTGCAGAGTTTGCAGATGATCAATATGCCTTGGGTTGTCTGATTTATTGGCTGCTGGCTGCAAATCTACCCGTAACTACTTGTGATCAACATGGTCAGAGGGTGGTGAGTAGGGCAGAGAAGCCTGAAGGCTGCACAGGGTGTGCAAACTTACTTTGGGACTCTGCGGCAATACTGACGAGTCGTGACGAAATTAAGTCAGGGCTTTTAAGCAGTTTGTTTGAGCGTTGTCGACAGCAGATTCGTCTATTGCCTTCGGCGAATCGTATTTCACTGGCCGCCCGTGTGGTGGGCAAGGAATGCCCAATTAGGGCTCGTTTGAGTGATGAGCAGCTGATTGTAAGTAAGGCCCAAAGTGATCAATCAGCTCGTCTCGATCTACAGCACGTTGCAAAAAAGATGACGCCCTTGTTTGCCCGACTCACAAATAAGAGTCATGGTTTTACCAAGACGCTAGCGCTGGTTTTCCTGATGGCGCTTTGTAGTTTTGGTGTGTTTTTTAGCACATCTCCAGCGCCTTACTTGACATTAGGTTCTGTGCGCGTTGCCGCTAATACGGCGCTGCCTTCGGGTTTCAGCCAGGACTGGCTCTTTGAGCGATTGGAGCGCGTGCTCAATCAAAAAGGCACTGCTACATTGGCGCAACACACGTTTATCGCAGGACTCGATTGCGACCATTACACGTGTGTGCTGTCGTTAGATCATCAAGCCAATGGTCGGGATCATGCCCATCAGCAGACGTTTACAGCGTCACCAGAGCCTCAGGTTTGGGAGTCCGTCATTATTGATTTGGGTAGGGCTGTCGCAGCGCATTGAGCCACTCAGACAATAGCGGTGTTGCAGGCTTTTCTAGTGTGGTGGTTTCACCAAAACTTTCGAGTAGATGGCCCAATATTTCTTCATGCTCTGTTTGGGTATGGCGCTGCCGGTCGATACGCATTGAGGATGAGTTGAAGGCGGTATCATCAATGACATTGAAGACCCTCTGATGGAGGTTGTCGGCAATGTCACTGTGCCCTGACCAGTGGAAGATGTCGGCCACCTCACGGATGGCGCAATGCAAGGTGGTTTTATAGGGGGCGTCGATGAGCTCGCCATTGGTGATGTTCATTAATGCAGTCATCGGATTGATAATGCTATTTATTGCCAATTTTTCGAGCAGGGATTTTTCAATATTGAGTTCCCAGTCACCGAACCATGGGGCTTCTCTGAGTTCGGCAAGCCACGCAGGGGGCGTCTCTGTTCCATCCCACCAGCCTAGCCGTGTTTGACCCTCACCGGCCAGTTTGCGGGTGTTCTCACTGGGCGAGCTGCAGCCAGCGGTGGTTGATCCCCCAATGAGTTTGCCTAAAACAAGCGTTGATAATCGCTCGTGATATCCCATGCCATTTCCTAAAGTGACAATAACGGTTTCCGGTGTAAATCGGTGACTAAGCTGGGTTGCCGCCTCTAGAGCCGAATAGGATTTAGTAGTTATCCACAAAAGCTGAATGGGCCCTTTAGCGTCTGGGCCTTCAACGGCGAACACAGCGGCCTGTTCGTCTGCCTCGGTCAGTAATGTTAGTTCTTGTTGCCGGGTTCCTCCGCTACGGGCAATCAAGGAAACGTCAAATCCTGCAGCTTTTAGCCTAAAAGCAAATAGCCCCCCCATGGCCCCGGGGCCTACAATGTGACACCGGGTTGTCACAGGCACGCCTCTAGGCGTTGGAGGAGTGTTTTTGGTGACTGCTGACAAGTAGGTGATTCACCCGCCGCTTGGTGCCAGTTCCAATTAAGGGTTGCGTAGAGATGGATCGCAATATGCAGTAACTGTGCAGAAAATCGGCTGCCTAGAGCTTCCAAAGCAAAGGTGCCAGCGTCTATGCCAGGCCACCCACAGCATAGCGTGGCGATGTCAAAATGCGGGCTTCCAGTGGAGGCATATTCCCAGTCAATAGCCACTAGCTCTTGATGTCTACGCCGAATATTTGGTGGGGTTAAGTCGTTATGGCAGGTAACGGGCGACTCGGACTCGAGCGCCTTAATAGCTGTTAGTAGCGCGGGCTCCTTAGGGTTGATCAATACTGAGGCGCTGTGCCCTTGCTCGAGAGCGATCTGCCAATAATGCTCAAATTGCTGTTGTAGATTCAAGGGCGGCAGCTCAGGAGGCAAGCTATGGATTGACCTGACAAGTGCCACAAGTTCCTTGTAAGAAACCGGGCCTGACTCGTCAAGAAACTCTAGAACCATCGACTGCCAGTCTATGTCCAGCCATAGAATTTTTGGCGCTAGGTCCCGCTCGTTCGCTAGTTTCATGCACGCAATTTCCTGCCCAAACGAAAGGCCAAGTGGCGTCGATGGCCGGTTGCAGTAGCGTAAAATGTAAGAGCGAGTACTTGCCTCGTCGTCAGCGACTACTAGCATCGCTGTATGGCTGGAGCCCTGATTCAAAGTCTGAGTAATCTGAGGTCTTGTCGTCAGCTGCGGTTCTGTAGCCCACGCGCTGAATTGCTCTAGTGCATGGTTTTGAAGGCTATCTGATAAGCTTTCTAACACTGTATTTGGTCCTGATATTGCCGTCTCCAGCTTAGCCATCCAGCAATGGCTAATATGACATATCCGGCAAACAACCAGGCCGTCAGATCCAAACCACGATTTAAAAAAAGTACAATTGATACCAAATCAATGCCAATCCACCAGAGCCAATTTTCTAGAACTTTTTGGGTAACCATCCAGGTTGTCAGCAATGCTGCGAGTGTCGTAATACTGTCGGGGATTGGCAGGCTGGCATTAGTAAATTGGCTCATGAGCAGCCCCATACTGGTCCCAAAGACGAGTACCACTGCCAAGAGTAGAATGTGTCGGCTAGCCGGCCAGCGTTGTATGGGAAGCTGGGCAGTACTGCCATCGCGTCCCCATGAGATCCACCCAACACCTGCCATGACTATGTAAAACAGCTGCAGGCTAGCCTCCATAAAAAGGCCCACCATGAAAAATATTCGAAGATATAAGGCTGCGCTTGCGGCGGCCAGTATCCAAGCTGTACGTTTTTCCTTGATGGCAAAAACAACGTAGGCTAGGGCCAAAGTAACTGCAAGAGGCTCGTCCCAACCCATCATTCAGCTTTCTGCTCCAACCTCAATTCTGTGATTAGGTAAGTATTTCACCACAAGAACTTGTCGATTTGTGCGCTGACTGCTCTGTTTTAGAGCAACATTAATCGCGCTCATGACCGCATCCCATTCCCCAGATATTTGTGTGCTCATGGTGTTAGTGACCACTGAGATTTGGCCCGATGAGTGCAAGTCGTCGATAAATGCAAGCACCGATGTGTCTACGTCACCGGTGAGTGGGTATAAGCTCAGTTCAGCGGAAAGTTCCATACCAAGAGATATCCTTTAGAGTTTTAGCGCTCATAGTTGAGGGTAATGCCATAGGTCCGAGGCTCGCCGTATTGGTAGTAGGGCTCCAAAATATAACCCTTACGAGGATCATTGCCGAAACTGCCAAAACCTCGGGTGTAGTACGTTTCGTTCGATAGATTACGTCCCCACAGTGAGATTCGCCAGCTATCCCAGTGCCAGTCGAGGTGTGCGTTGACGATTTGCCGTGCAGGGGACCGAGCTAAATGGCGGTCAGAAAATAAATAACTGTCCATGGCGGTAAGTTCCACCCCCGCCAACCAGTTATTTTTGATGGCCCACTTAGCCCCTACACTGCCCATCCATTCAGGTGCCTGAGGCTGGGTTCGCCCGGAAAGATCTTGCCCTGTGGCTGTACGATACGTGTCAAACTGTGCTCTGAGGTAACCCACGGATGCCCTCAACTGTAATGCTGGACTTGGGGCCCAAACGCCTTGCCACTCGACACCTCGATTATGCCCTTTTGCGGCGTTGTCTGTGTATTCTATGAACTGCGTGCTGCCATCGTCTCTCACTAGATTGAGTGATTGTTTGACTTGCTGGTCTTTACGCGCCATTGAAAACAAAGTCAGTGCACTCTGTAATGTTCCGCTGGCATCTTGCCACCGCCAGCCCAGTTCCGTGTTTATCAGAAACTCTTCGTCAAAGCGGCCAAGATCTGCTTCTGATTGGCCGTTCTCGGCGGTTATTGTCAATAGGCTAGACAGCAATGTGCTGTTGGGCCCGCCGGCACGAACCCCCCTACTGATACTGAGGTAAAGGTTTTGTTGGTCGGATGGAGCCCAGTCAACACCCAGGCGCCCACTCCAGAGATGATCTGTAAAAGAGCTTTTTACCTCAACGCTATCGGCATAGTCGGCTTTGCGCTGCTCTAATCGCCCTCCCACATACGCCGTCAAAGTGTTGGTGAGAGTAAAATCAACCTGTCCAAAGATGGCACCGGTGTCGACGGTCAGTTCACTGTTAAAGTCATTTTCGAGGTAAGTATATCGACGAGTTAGCGTCTCCTGTTCATGCTTTAGATAGCCACCCAAAGTCCAGCGCCAGTTTTGCTGGTCTCTGTCAGCTCGAATTTCCACGCTCTGCATGTCGCGATCACGTAGGTAGTTGTCGAAGGAGCTGTATTCGAGAGCGGGTGCAATGCCGACATAGGCCCAATCCTCGTCATAAGCGTATTCGGTATCCGTCTTGGCGACGCTCAGTTGTGCTGACAGATTAATGCTTCCCTGTGAGCGCCATTTCAATCTACCTGCATGGGTCTTTAAGGTATCTCGCCCCGGTTCGTCCGACAGGGTCTGACGAGTGTTGTCGAGGGAAAAGGCATCGTAACCATTATCGACATCAAAAAAATGCCAGTTAGCTTCAATGCTCTGATCGCCGCCCTCCCAAGCCAGCCCACCTCGAACGGTCAACTCATCTTTATCTTGAGTGTCAGATCGATTCAGGTAGGTATTAGTTATTACACCATCACTGCGATATTGCTCTATCGCTAATCGTCCCGAGGTAGAGCTAGTGAGTTCACCTCCGCCGGCTGCTGCGAATCGTCGGCCACCCCGGTTTTCGGCACCTATGGCGAACTTTAGGCCCTTGCTGTCAATAGGGGTGCTGCTCAGGCTGATGAGTCCAGCGAGCGCATTGGCCCCCAGCAGAGTACCCTGAGGTCCACGCAGAACTTCGATTTTTTGAATGTCCCAAGTGGTAGCAGCTGCGCCTAGCCCTGTGAGGTCAATACCGTCAAGCAGCATAGCGACAGAGGCGTTGACCGGCTCGACGAATTGACTTCGCTCGCCAACGCCTCGAATTTGAATAAAGCGGGCGCGAGAGGCGCCGCTGGCACTGTTTACATTGGGTGCGGCAGAGAGCAGGTCTTCTAGGTGTTGAGCTGATCGCGCAGCAATTAATGCCTCATCAAAAATGGTGATCGAGCGTTGTTCAGCGTGTGCGGGTCTGAGGGTCGCTGACACTACGACCTCCTCCAGATTCCCAAACGCCGCTCCGCTAGGAAAAAGCACTGAAAATGCTAGGGCTACGACCGGGGAATAGCGCTGGGCGCTGATTACTAGGCTTGTTACTGGGTTGGTTACTGCGTTTGCCGCTGACGTTGTTGACATCCCTTTTGCTCACTTATCCGGGATAGAACAGGTCCACAGCACAGCTGTTGAGCTCATAGGCCTGTCCCTACGCCGGCGTTATCCGGTTCAGGTTCAACGGGTTCACCGAATAATTTTCGGTATCTCAGGCGCTAGCCACCCCGCAGGTAGAGTGGCAGTATAGAGCATGCGAAGATCTTTAACCAAAATGGTCGAGAGTAGAGGCAGGTTATGAGCGATCGGGGGAATGACAATATCGGTGAGCGGAGTCACTCGGGGTATTCTGTGGAAGAGATCACGCCAGGCCTGCCGGTTCAGGCGCCCGTCCCAGTGGCGCTAGAAGAGCGGACTGAAGTCAGTCGCTACCTTGCTCGCGCACTCACGTCTTTACACGCTGACATGCTGGAGTCCAATCGCCCCCTCGTCTTGCTCGAGGTTTTTTTCTCGGGCCTGAGCCGGATATTGGGTTGTGAGCAAATTGAGTTTTGGTTGCATGACCCTGTGGGGATGTTGGGTGGCAGTTTGGGCGAGTCTCCTGATTTGAACGGCCGGCTAGTCCTGACGCCTGATTCAACTAAAATTACCTCCATATATAGGGACCAAGTAGCGCCGCGCGTTACAACTGATCAGGACATTGCTGATTTGGGGCTTATGGAGCATGGCACAGCTCGAAAAGAGGTTTTTGTTATTCCTGCGGTTGAGCAGGGTCATATTGTAGGAAGTTTGCATTTTAAATCCCCCCGGCTTGATCTGATCAACCATGCAGGGGATCTCGAATTACTTTTTGATTTTATGAGTTTGGTGCCGGTTGCTCTGCGACTATCAACAGGCGCTCAACTGACATCAGAGTTAATGTTGGTCGACCCTTTAACCCGTGTTGCTAATCGTGAGGGTTTTACCCGGGATCTTGATCGCGAGATTGGTCGTGCACGCAGGGCAGGACGACATGTTGCTTTGGTGTCTATTAGGCTTTGTGGTCTTGAAGGAATGGCGAATCTGTCTCAACAGCATATTCAAGGACGGTTGCTGAGTGAAGTGGCCCATAAAATCGCAGGGGGGCTGCGTGCAACTGATGCCGTGGGTCGCGTAGATGCGATGTGCTTCGGCGTAGTTGTTACAGAGGCGCATCCCAATTCTATTGAAGCTATTGGTGCCCGATATCAAGAGGAGCTGACCCGAGATTTACTCGATGATGGCACCGGCGGGTCCATTGAAATTAGGCCTAATGTGAGCTGGGCGTCAGTTAACCCTAGAGAATACCCAGGACGTGCGATTTCTGAGTTGTCAGGCATGATGTTGGAGTCGGTGTTACAGGCAAGTACTTGTAATATCTCGGGAGAAGTCGAGATTACCAAGGCAGCACAGCTTCAATAGGCTGTTAGGCTCTGTTTATCGCACGATAGTTCGGCCCCAGTGAGGGTGTTGGTATGGCCGAGAGGCATCACTTAGAATTTTTTCTTAAAGCAAACCGTGGTTTCGCGGCGTCGAAAATTAGGGCTCGTGAGCTAATACCTTTAATTGGAGTGATGTAGGGTACTGTGAGTAAATCGTACGAACAGATAAGTGGATTAAAAGCCCAGGTGGCGGAATTTGGCCTGCGTATTGATTTAATGGGTCTGTCGCGGCAATTTCAAAAAATGATGATTGTTTTGGTTTTGATTTGGGCTAAGGCTTGGGCGCCGTTTTCTGCTTCATCGACACTACAGGCTTCAAATTCTAATATTTCTCGTAAGGCTCGACGAATGGCACGTTCGTCATCGATCAGTAAAACTTGCATATTATTTATTTACAGTGCGTTCTAACATGGGCACAAATTTAAAAGTACCAAATTCTTCCGAAGTAAAATCAGTGGCGGTAGTTTTGTGGATTTTAAGCATTTTTTGTTCCGCGCCTTCGCCTACTGGGATCACCATAATGCCCCCTTCTTTGAGCTGCTCGAATAAGATTTGTGGGATTTCTGGGGCGCCGCAAGTCACTAAAATGCGGTCGTAGGGAGCGTAAACACGGTTTCCTTTGTAACCATCTCCAAATGTTAAATTGGCGTTCAATTTGAAAAAAGATAGCATTTGTTTGGCTTTGGCATGCAGGGGCTGATGGCGTTCAATGGAATAAACCCGAGCTCCGAGCTGGCAAAG